>Ga0181413_1000662_pt1 | contig 10637 bp, 19 predicted proteins | sample 36SPOviralmetaG_FD_130111 | JGI IMG/M metagenome (GOLD analysis project Ga0181413, IMG submission 130111) | Marine viral communities from the oligotrophic San Pedro Time Series (SPOT) site, San Pedro Channel, CA, USA - 36 SPOT_SRF_2012-09-28 | ecosystem: Environmental > Aquatic > Marine > Strait... | reverse complement strand
ATGGAAAATTGGCGACAGTATTTAACTGAAGAAAAAGCTTCTGACTCCTTAGAAAACTGGAAACACGAAGATGCAAAAAAATATGCTCAAGAATTAATTGATGATTATGGAAAACCTGACGTTGTAACAGATAGTATGCTTTTATGGAATGATCGCATATCTGAGTTTAAACAAACGTTTGTAAAAGATGAGTCAATTGAACATTGTTGTCCAAAGCCTCATCGTGATTATGTCTATTCAACAATGATTATCGATGTACCAGAAGATAAAATGCAAGCTATAGCTGATGCTAGTGAAAGTATTATTGTTGATCAGCTTAAAAACGAAGTAACTGCTAGATGTGCTGATATATTTGCCAATGCTATTACACTAGGTTTTGTGCAAAAATTAGTAGCTGGAGATATAAAACCAGAAGATTCTAAAGAAGAATATGAAAAACACATTTTAAACGGTATGTTACCAGATTGGTTTAAGGAAGGAGATAAAGAAAATTTAGATGAATCTCTTTATTACGGAACCTCAACTGTATTTCATGAAGAAATAATTGAAAATGGTATAAAATCTCCAAGCAAATGGGGAAATTATGGTCTTGCTGAAGAAAATGCAATGAAAATCGTTGAAAAACACGGTGGAGAGCCCGCAGTTATACAAATTCCGCTCTCAGAGTTTAAAGATGAGCATTTTTTACTTGACGAATCTAATAATAATGTTATAATATATACTGAAGATTTGCATATTTTTATGGAAAAACAAGAGAAACAGCTGGTATAAAGTGACTAAAGATGAGCAAAAACAAGCGTTTCCATACGAAATTTACTGCGATATGGACGGTGTTTTGGTCGATTTGTTTGAAAATGGTGTTTTTTTAGAGGCAAAAGACCCAAATTTACGCAAAAACCTTAAAAAAATCATTGAAATGCGCTGGAGATGGTCAAAAAACCACGAAAATCCCGAAATTCAAGCTGCTTTAGAGTGGATTCGGCAATTATTAGGTGATAATCGCTCATTTTGGGCTAATTTAAGCCCCCTTCCAGACGTTTTAGCCTTCTGGGAGTATTTGACCAGCCTTGGAGAGGTAAAAGTCCTTTCTCACCCCTGGGATAAGGCCTCAGCAGAGGGTAAAATTGACTGGATTGAGCAATATTTGTCTCCAAAACCAAAAAATAAGCATATTTTTCTTCCTTTGGACGGAAAAAAAGAAATTTGGGCTCAAAATAATGGTAAACCTTGCGTTTTGATTGATGATTTCTCTACATATACCGAAAAATGGGAAGAAAATGGTGGAATTGCTATACTTCACACGTCAATTAGTGATACAATTGAACAATTAGATAAATTAAAGAGAGAATTTTATGAATAACCAACCAAAAATGAACATTGATATCAATAAAGCAGAAGATTTTAAGTGCGAAAGCTGTGAAAATCTTTATTTTAACCCTGTTATTAGGTTAAAGAGGATAAGTCCGCTAGTTTCACCTACTGGACAAGAGGCTGTTTACCCTGTACAGGTTATGTCTTGTACAAAATGTGGTCAAATTTTTAATGATTTGAAGGATGAATAAGTATTTTATGAAAAAATGGCACAATTTTGTTAGTGAACAAGACGATAGTAATAAAGTTGCAAAAATTATATTGTTCAATGGAGAAAAAATCCTGCTTCTTTTAAGTAATCATCCTAATTTTGACGGCAGTCTTGATCTTCCTGGTGGCCATATACACTACAGAGAAGATCCTTTAGAAGGATTAAGGCGAGAAGTAAAAGAAGAAACTGGCTTGATTGTTACTGATTATACAAAATTATATGAATTTGGCACTATAACATATTATATGGGCCAAATGCCCAAAGGAAATATAAAATTAAGTAACGAACATGTTGATTATTTCTTTTTTACTATTGATGAGATCAATAATAAAGGATATCCAATCTCAAAACATTTTTATAAGGCTATAAAAGAAGCATACCATCAGATGTTTAAGGCTTAACTGTTATTTAAACACTCTTTCCTTAGCTGTTTTAAACAATTGAGGTAAAAAACTCTTTTTTAGTTTCATTAGACGATCAAATTTAACTTTTTGTCTAGCATCTGTATACAAAGTTGTTGGTTTTTTAATCTCACCATCAATGATTTGATCATTAAAATCATAAAATTTACTTTTTGGTGAAGTTTTACTAGAAACATCTGCACTAACAAGCAAAAAAACACTTAAAAAACTACAAAAAACACAAAGTTTTAATTTTTTCATCTATCTGATCCTTATTTTAACAGTCAACTTTCTTTTTTGACACCATTAATGCTCTAGTAACAACATCTGCTTTGATTTCATCTAAAATATGAGAAAAATTTTGAATGTCTGACTTAGTTATTTCATCCATCATGGCCCATAAAGAGTCAACCTCATCCTGTAAGTCAACGTTTTCTTCTACTAACCTTTTGTTTTCTGCTATTACTTCTACCAATTCTTCTTGAAGATCTTGTATTACCGCAAATAATTCATTTTTATCATTGATTTTCATTTTTTTTTATCTCTTCTAATAAAGTTCTACACAAATTTACTACAATCTCATTTTTATTATAAAAAATATTGAATCTATCACCGCTAGCTAGCTTCAAAAGTTCCTCTACTTCTTCTTTTGAATAATATTTTGGTTCAAAATATGGGGACACTACCTATTTTTCCTTATCTTGTGTTTGCTCGTCTATTGATTTACCTACATTTTCAATTGTTTCTTCTAAAATACGCAACGCAAGTATAGTTTCAAATATTTTAGCTAGCTTATCCATAACGCTTTCAGTACCAAACGTTTCGCGAAGACTTAAAAAGTCAGAAGTTGCCATTTGTTTTAAAGGAGCAGGCCCAGCTTCTGATTGTTGTATATCTTCTTTAGTTACTGCGGCACTATTAGAAACTTGGCCACTATTTCCACCGCTTGAATCTCCAGTTGCAACAGCCTCACCTACGGATCCGCCTTCAACACCAGTAGCAGTAGGTATAGATGTATTTATTGGCCCGATATTCATTGCGTCTCCTTAAAATAACTAGTTTAAGCTTTACTTCTTTTCCAATGAGACTATATTATATATGATGAAAGTAGGCGATTTAGTAAAATTAAAAGGTTTTAAAGTTTCGAATCCAAATGATATTCCACACGGGTTTATAGTTGCAGATTTAGGTTTAAAAAAATTTAAAATTAAATGGCTGGACCCTGACTTAGCTGCCCGTTGGGCAATGTCCCCAATTATGTCAATAGAAAAACTAGAACTAATAACTTCTGATTAGTCTGTAGCATCCGGCCAAACAAAACCATATTCGTTCTCTTCATAAAAAGATAAATTACTGTTACGCTTATAACAATTAGCAACATCCCTAGCAGCTTTCATGAAATCATCAAAGATTTGTCGCTCTAGATCGTATTGCTCACTCCGACTATAGACAGGAAAATAAATTTTAACTTTCCAGCCTTGTGTTTTAAAGTTATCTTTCCATACTAATCCAATTGGAAAATTTTTATTTTCGTCTGGCAACAATATCTTATATTTATCCGGAGCCTCATCTTCAAGTAGACGTATTCTCATAGCATTAATATATAGTCTAGATATTTATAGTATGGGTTCAAAAGTTAAAGAATACAAATCCGGCGATCTTGTAGAAAATTTTTCTTATATTCGCAAACCTCGTTTAAGAGGAATCATTATCGATTGCATGGGGTTTGATAAAGAATTAGATGATTTTATGTATAAAATATACTGTTATAACACCGGAAAATATGAATTTTGGGCTCACCACAGCATAAAAAAAATATAATTTGACTTTTTACTAATTTTGTCTTATACTTATAATATAGGACAGCGCATTAGCACGCGCAGTTTACTATCATTTACTTCTGTTGTGAAACAGGTGGAGTACGTTTATGTCTTTTTTCTTAGGTACAGTTTTTGGAGGGTATCTCGGCTATGCTTGGACAACCTTTTCAAACGATGATTATAAGTTTTATAACTAATCTTTAAAATCAAATCTAAATTAATACTCTTAAGATTACAGAGTATAGATTTCTATTGCCTAAGTTAAACAAAATAATTGTTTACAACACATAAAACGTTCTTATAATTTTATCAAGAGGGTAAAATGAAATATCTAACACTATTAACTACTGCTATTATATGTGCTAGCAACGAAGTATTGTATGAATTTGACTGGATTAACAATCTAGGCCCATATTTGTAGGAATAATAATATGAATTCTGTTATGCTTGCGGCGTCTTTAATGTTTTTAAGTGCTGTTCCAAACTATAATAATGCTAGTTATGAATTAACTGCAACTAATTTTAATAAAAATATAGTTTATAGTTATAAAATACAATATGTACTAGAAAACAATACACATAAAATTTTTAAAACGCACAAAAATGTTTGTTTATTAAAACAAAATAAATATAAAAGTACAAAAGAAAAATTAATTTTTAAAAATTTTACATATGAAAATATTCAAGATTATTTAAAATTTACCTTATCTGATGACCAATGGTGCTATATAACTTTAAGCAAAGATATCTTTGCACCTAAAGATCCGCACAAGTCGCGACCAAAAACAAAAAATATTGTTGCTAATATTTTAATCCACACGTTTTTAAATAATAACAAAAGTCACCGTTCTTTTTACTCTGCGCCTAGGCACCACAATTTAAAAAACCGAAAACGCTATAATAACAAGAACAAAAAACGTTTAATAAAAAGAGTGTATTACTAAAAAAAAATGTCTCCAATAGCAACACTAATAATAGCATTTTACTTTTGGGACGTTTTCTTAAGAGCAGCTAGCAACGATTGGAATAAAAAATAGTATTTTATAGATCTTTTGTAATCTTTATTTTTTATAATCCTCGACCTGGATCATCATCTCTTTTCGCATCATGCATATGCTCTTTGACAACACTAGGTTCAATATTTTCGGTCAAAAGACCACGAACAATAGTATCACCAAACTTCATATCGTAAACACCAATATCACCATTCTCATTAAGAGAATGCCAAAGAACTTTGCCAATAGCGTTTTCTTCGGAGATTCCGTATCTTTCTAAAAGGTCTGAACTCAGACGTCCTTCCTTCATTCATTTGTGTTGGATAGCTTTCTTTTTCTTTTTTTCAGCTGCGTTTAATTTGCTATCAGGTCTATCTTTAAGTTTTTTTTCTGCATCAGTTAAGTTGCTTTCTTTTACTGCAGATAGATTACCTAATTTTTTTCTAATAGTAATTGCAATTCCATTTGCGTGGCCGGCAAATTTTTGATCTGTAATACCAGCTATTTTCATCTCTTTGGTTTTCCTAAGCAAATAGGGAACTATCCCCACGATGCCGACTTCATTGTCTTTAGGGTTACCAATAAGAGTATTTCGCGACTCTCCATCTGTGTGATCATAAGCGTATTTGTTTATTGCCTTAGCAAAATTTTCGATTCGTCGGATTACATCATCTCTTGCATCACTCTGCATCATTTTATCTTCAGCCTCTAAATCATTTAAAAGAGGCGCCATTTTGTTACGAATTTCATCGGCAGCTGCCTTATTCTCACTAAGGCTAGTAGCTTGAAGTTCTTCTTTAATTAATTGTCTAAGCTTGCTTAAGGTAATATTCATATTTTTCTCCGAAATTTTTCCTCGACCCAAAAAGTCGTTTCATTATAATTAGTTCGCCAATTCAACCCGATCAAAAATTTTTCCCCAATTTTTTCCTAGTTATTGGTATGAACAAGATTGACCTAATGAAGTTCGCATTTGAAATCTTAATATACATAGGTGCAGCGCTTGTTTTTCTTGATGGGTATCTAAATAGATAAAAAAAACGCCCCCTTAAGAAAGGGGGCTAGGAGGGCAAGGCGTCTAGGCCTTTCTTTATTAGCTAGTGTGGGTAACTAAGCTAAGAAAGTTCTAATTTTTCTTTTTAATCTTTGTCTAGTATAGCACTAAACGTAACCAATGTTAAGAAAAAATTATTTTTTATAGACCTCTACCAAGCCTTCTGCTAAAAGCTGCTTATTAATGTTGACGTCTTGCAAATATATTTCGCCTAAACAGCGGCCATACTTGTCTACGCCAATTGATTTTACACTAAAACTACCGCGGTTAATGCTAAGCATTTCTTCCAGCCGAGCTTTCGCGACCTTGCCTTCCGCTTTCTCCTCAAGGTCGAGAGTCCTTGTCTCGGGCGCGTTTATACCCCATAAACGAATCCTACGGCGGATAGTGATGTCGAACCCTAGATCGATCCAAGCATCGATTGTATCGCCATCTACAACGCGGATTAATTCTGCTTCATATAAATATTTATCGTTAATATCCATTGTAGAGTAATTAGATGTTAAGATTACATTTGGCCTATAGCAAAAACCAAGAACAAAAACAAAAGACCGCAGCGAAAAACGGCAGTCTTGAAATTTCTAAGGGATTCAATCATATGTTACTCTTCGAAGCCACGACGTCGCGTGGTGTGCGTTGCTTGATGTTGAGGCCTATCTTTACCAGATCCGCCGGCACCCGACTTGGTTTTAAGATCTGGCTTGCGAAGAGGCTTGTTAAGATCTGGCTTGCGAAGAGGCTCACCCCAACTTTCCTCAAGTTCGCTTTCATTGAAGGCTTTGGTTCTATCAGCATCCTTATAACAAAATCCTTTCCTCAAATCCCAAAAACCACCTTTTTCTTTGCATCTCTCTTGGGCTGATGCCGATCGCTCTGCTAGTTCACCTTCTTCTAGTCTAGAGGGCTCACTGGGCCGCAGATCTGCTGGAGACATACCGATACTATCCAATACCATATCAGCTTGTTGCGGACCAACAGAATCGCGCAGTGCAATGTAAAGAGAATGTATTCTAGACAGCCACATATCACGCTGATCGCTTAATTTTTGGTCAGATGAGGAGGTGGTAGTTAAGCCGAACATACCTTCCTCAAGTTCGCCCCCTCTAAGATGTTCAGTTGCAAGTCTATTAATATGATTAGTAACGTAATTTAGAAGCTGATCAGCTGCCACTTCTTCCGGCCGGCTTTCTCCTCTTGACCGTAGGCCCCAAACGTCAGATTTAAACTTAGCTTTTAAAATTTCATCTACTTCATCCATCTTGACGTACCTAGGCTCTATCGAATTAACGTTTTCCTTAACCTTGTCTTTGCATGCTCTCTCAAGCTTTTTAGAGAATAGGCCCGGGCCAGTCAGTTCCTTCGGATCCCACTGCTTGCCTTCCTTACTGTTGCATGCAATTGCCGCCTTCCGCTTCTGCTCATCGCGCGTGGCCTTAGATACTCCGGTACCGGATCCGTCTCCAGCGGCTTCCTGAACAGCGGCAAGCTCTTCCTGAATTATCTCTTTAAGTCTAGTTTGTGTAATTTTCATTTGTAAATCCTTTAAATTTAGTTATTGGGTAGTGGCTTGGGCATCGTTCCGGCATCGGGCGTACCACTTTCGCGCTCAACCATATCCGCTAATTGACGCAAGAACGTAGCGCAAGCGCTTGGCTCTGCTCTCTCTTGCGGCTTAAGCATATTTTTAAAGCCGTCTAGCAGCTCCCTTGCGCGCTGATCGTTTTCAATTGGTGGAGCTTCTTGGTGCAGGGTTTCCTTAAGTTCGCCTTCGTTAAGCATTTGATTACGCATCTTCAATACTTCACCCCTAACAACGTCGATTTTATTGGCTAGGGGTGGTTCGAACTCCTTAATGATCTGCTGCGCCTCAGCTAGTAATTCAAGAGCTTTATTAAATCTTTTTGCAGTGAATGCAGTTCCCTTTCGATCTTCGTATTTGCCCGGGCGGAGTACTTTATCGATGCTTGTCTTAAGATTTGAAAACATGTTTTCCTGAAGATCATCCTTACCAAGCGCTAGCTTGACTTCTTGGCGCAGGGTTTCCATTGCTGCCTTGTACTCTTCAGAACCGGCCTCGTGCATTTCGGTAAATTCTTCTTTTGCAGCTTCAATTATTTCGCGAATTGCAGTAACCAAAGTTTCGCCCATACCTTCTGCGATCATGCCTTGGTTTTCAACCATATCGATAACCATCATTGCTAGCTCGAATTCGCGCGATCCCTGCTCATATGCAGCCATTACCGCTTTCCTAGCTTCTTCACCACCAGCGGCTAGCACAGATAGGGGTACATCACCGCCCATATGGCCTTCCTTTACGGTGGCTATCTCTTCTCTTAGTATCTCTTCCAACCTTTCTCTGGTAATCTTCATTGCGCGAACTCCTTGCAATCATTATAATTAGTAAGCTGCGATCTTAAGATCTGGAAAAATTTGGGCGGATTTTTTGAGGGGGGTAAAAATTTTGGAATTTTTCTGTGGGTAGCGCGTGACGATCTAGCCGCAGGCATAACCCTAGTGATTCCGGAGACATACATTCGGGGATAGAGAGGGGGAGGGGGGCCTATATAGCAAAAATCTAACGCTCAAAATAAAACGCTCGTTAGGCTATGCAGCACCTAGGGAAAGTTAAATTAACTATATAATATTATTAAGGTTTTTATTATGGCATATCGGCGAAGATATCACCGTTATCATCCTTAACCGAACTGATATAAGGTTCTCCCTCTTTAAAATAAACCTTAACAGTTCCGGCTAGATACATATCTAACGCGTTGTAGCATGCGTCAGCTAGGCCGGGCTTACCTACTTCATCGTAGAATTCCCCTAAACTAATTAACTTTATATAAATATAGTCAATGATATTAGAGTCTTCTGGGTATATGCCGTGCATTAGATATTCCTTCCATGCATAAAGCCTAGCAAATAACTACCGCCGGTAGCAATGACGAGGGCTAACACTTTGATTATAATAGGGGTTTCCATTCTATATGCACCTTGCGCGATATGGGCGCGCTGTCCTATGTGGACCTAGAGAAAGTTAAATTAAGTTATTGAAATGACTAGGGTTTTTAAAACTCTCTTTCTTCTTCTAACTGACGTAAGGTTTCTTTCGAACCAATATCTACACCGGCAATAACACCGCACATAAAGCAGCCAAAGCAACCAATAATAACGAAAACACTAAGCATATCAACACCTTTCCTATATATATATTATAATAACAAGTTCGCGAAAGTAAAGGGTTTATTGTGTGGAAATCGGGTATATATTAAATCGCAGTCATTCCGCACCCTTACCAATTATCTATTTCCTATTAGGCTTTTAACCCTTTTATCTTACTACCTTATAAGACTAGGCTTTACCAAATGATTCTAATGACTTAAAAAAGACACCCAAAACCTCAATCATTCTCTTCTGTTATCCATGCACAATAACCTAACATCAATAAGTCTTCAACCATTTGTATTGCATTCTCCTGAAACGCACACTTGAAAATAGCTATTTCATTACGGCTAGTTATGTAGTGTACATGATATCTCACATAATATATAGTAACTACTGTATATCATAGGAGAATCCATAAGGCTATAAATGCTGAAATATAAAGGGTTATTAATAAAGCTATTGTTACATTTACTCTATTATTTTTAAAGACCTCGAACGAATTCAGCCATAAATCCGGCACCTTAGAGACCCAGGCCGCGATTAGTCAAGTGATTACGCAGCTTTACAACAAGGTCTTTCTCAATCTGTCCAACTCGTTGTTTTGACACACCAAAATCAGTTGCGGATGCTTTGTCTTTTCCCAAGTATTCCGCGAGGATACGGCCGTTGAAAATGGCGCGCTGTTTGTCCTTGAGATTATTAGAGAAATCGATGATGGCAGCAGCTATAGCTTCGTTGTTACGAGTGCGCTCTAACTTCTCGTGTTGATTAGGTTTTTCATCAAGCAAAGTCTCACCAAAGGTTGCACCGTCATGACCAATCGGAGCGTTCAAGCTAGCGGCGCGAGTGCTAATAAGTGGAAGGATATCAATAACTTCCGACTCATCCAATCCAAGCTCACGAGCAATGATTTCAGTTGAAACGTCTGCTCCAAAAGTCCTGCGAATTCGGGCAAGTCCAGCGTGCAACTTCTTTGCAGACCTTGTACCAACCCTGAACGTTCCACAATTAGCTTGCACAAACTCTTGACACTTTGCTCGCATCCATTGTGCGGCGTAAGTTGTGAAGCCTGCTCCCTTTTCTGGATTGAAAGTTTCAACAGCACGAATAATACCTGTGATGGCCTCCGCTGTTAAGTCCTCGATATCAATACCATTTCTGACATGCTTCTTAGCAATCTTAGCAGCCATCGGAAGATTGGATTTGATGAGGGCATCTAGAGCCTTGTTATCATTGGACTTTTGAGCCTCACGCACGAGGTCAATTTGAGTCCCACGCTGTAGGATTTGAGTAGTGGCTAGCAGTGTAACGATTGCGCTTTTCATTGATTTTTCCTTTGTTCCCTCGGAACGTTTTGAAGTTGCATATATATATTGCAAGTCGCGTGCCAAAACTGCTTTTTTGGAAAGTTTTTTTGGTTTCTTAATAATATCGCGTACTTATCAATCGGTCTCATTGGAGAGACTTGGCAAAAAGTGCAATTTTTGCTTGTTTGTTGATACTTCTTGCAGAGCTAGCAGTATCACGTTTAGGTGCTCGGGTGTGCAATCTTTGCAGACTGCACTCTAAGTTATTGAAATGATACGCGATTTGGGACAGGCTCGCGCTGGCATCCTTGTT
>Ga0181413_1000656_pt1 | contig 10676 bp, 11 predicted proteins | sample 36SPOviralmetaG_FD_130111 | JGI IMG/M metagenome (GOLD analysis project Ga0181413, IMG submission 130111) | Marine viral communities from the oligotrophic San Pedro Time Series (SPOT) site, San Pedro Channel, CA, USA - 36 SPOT_SRF_2012-09-28 | ecosystem: Environmental > Aquatic > Marine > Strait... | reverse complement strand
TTTTGGTAAATTAAATTAAAATAGCCCATTAAAATTATTGGCTTATGCGGATTGTTTTTTTTGAATTTTTTAACTATTTGAAAAACGTCTTTTAATTTAATTCCGTTTTTAAGAGCTCGGTGCGAGCTGCCCTGTATTTGTCCACCGTCTGCTATGGGAGTGTTGTGTGCTAATCCAAGTTCTAAAATATCTGCATGTTTTGAAATTTTATTTAGAATTTTGAGAGAATTGTTTTTTGTATTATCGCCTGCAACAGTATACGTAATCAGCGCTGGTCTTTTTTCTTTTTTACAATTATCAAAAGCTAGAGCAATTTTTGACTTCATCTTACGTATGAACCTAATTTTTGTTTAATGATATCTTTGTCTTTAAAACTATCTCCGCAAGAGTTTACAATAATAACTTCAGATGATTTTAGTTTAGGGGCTAATTTAATCGCCTCCGCAAAAGCATGAGAAGGTTCGAGTGAGGGAGAAATATTTTCAAATTTCGAAACTAGCTGATAAGCTTTAAGGGCCTCCTCATCACTTGCAGACGTATATCTCGCTCTTTTCGCATCTTTAAGGAAACAATGAAGAGGAGAAATCCCAGGATAATCCAGTCCTGCAGATATTGACTCAGTTGATCCTATTTGACCCTCCTTATCTTGTATAACATATTGAGCTGCACCATGAAGAATACCTATTTTAGATCCATTAGTTAATGGTGCTGCATGAAGTTTACTATTACTCGGACCTCCAGCCTCTACTCCAATAAATTGGGCATGAGTATCCATAAATTCATTCCAGAAACCTGCCGCAGAGCTACCGCCACCCACGCAATTAATTAGTTTTAATTTATTAGGAATTCTTCCAAATTCCTCGTGCACTTGTTTGATTAGCTCCCTTGAAATTTGGGCTGTGCTCCAAGCACAGATTTTAATAAATATGTTGGGACCAACTGTTGAACCTACGCACAGATGGGTAGTGTCACAATTTGAAACCCAGTATCTCATACATTCACTTACAGCATCAACAAGGGTTTGACTTCCAGTTGTAACAGGAACTATTTCTGCTCCATTTTTTTTCATAGCTTCAACGTTAGGTCTTTGCCTTTTAATATCTTTAGCACCCATAAAAATTTTACACTTGAGGCCAAATTTTTTAGCTGCCATAGAAAGCATTTTACCTGCGTAACCTGCACCTGTGTCACCAACTATATATTTTTTTCCTGCCTTCTTTGCTATTAAGCAATGAACTGTAGCACCATAGATCTTATGTGCACCACCATTAGCTTCTGATACTACTTTTGCATAAATTTGAGCTCCTTTTAGATAATCAGTTAAATTTTCTAATTTAATAAAAGGTGTAGGTGCACCCACATAATTTTTAAAATAATAATCCCTTTCTTTAAGAAAATTTTTATCTTTTCTTAATTTGGTGAATAATTTCGTTAAATCATCAATTGGTTTTTTCAAAGTTTCAGGTATAAAATTCCCACCAAATTTTCCACCATACATAAAATTTTTATCATGCTGGTCGATAAGAGGTTTATTCTTTTTAATTCTTAAGCTCATTTATTTTTTTTATAAAACTTTTAATTTTTAGATGATCTTTGTAACCTAATTGTTTTTCTAAACTAGACGATAAATCAAAAAAGTTAACCCCTAATTTACAAATATTTTCTACATTATTTTCCGATATAGAACCTGCCAATGCATATTTTTCACCTACTGGTATTTTTTTAATTAGATTTTCGGGAAACTTTAAGGACTTTTCCATGCCAGGAGTGTCAAATAATATTATATCAGCGTTATCAAATTCTTTATACTTATTAATATCTTTTTCATTATTCACTTTAAAAGTTTTAATTATTTTAAAACCCATTTTTTTTATTTCTGTTACTCTTTTTCTTGTTTCTGATCCATGTAGCTGTATAAAATCAAATATTCCAACTAAATTTTTCTTTATAAAGTCATCACTTGGATTTACCGTTACTGCAACAAAAGACGAGTTCCTCTTATTATATTTTGATAGAACTTTGATATTCTTCAGCTCTATATTTCTTGGGGATTTTAAATAAAAAACAAACCCTAAAAGATTAACATTTAAATCAATACACAGTTGAACGTCTCTAATTGGGTTTAGACCACAAATCTTAACCTTCATTAATTTAGTTCTTTTATTAACCTTTGAATATTTTTTTTTATATTGCCACGTATTATCGATCTACCTATTACTAATGCTGTGCTTCCATTTTTAAAAGCATCTTTTGGACCCATTATTCTTTTTTGATCTCCAGTTTTATCTCCTTTTAACCTAATGCCTGGAGTGAAAATTTCTCCTTTATATATTTTTTTTACAAATTTTAAATCAGATCCTGCACAAACTATTCCATGGCATCCACATGATTTAGCAAGTAAGGTTTGTTTTTTTACTAGTTCCTTAATTGACTTAGTATGACCAATTTTTTTTATAGAAGAATTTGAAATACTTGTGAGTACTGTAACGGCTAAGACTTTTAATTTTTTGTTTACTTTTTTTGCCATTTTCACTACTGCTTTTAAAGTTTCTTTTCCCGAATTAGCATGCACGGTCATATAATTAATATTTTTTAAATCTTTCAAGGATTTTACTGCAGCTGCACTTGTAGCGGGTATGTCATTAATTTTGATATCTAAAAATATCGATTTATTTTTTTGTTTGGATACAAATGATCGGCCATATTTTGTGTAGATAAACTCTAAACCAAATTTATATCCAATTTTTAATTTATCATTTTTAGTTTGTGAGATGATTTTTTTCACCTCACTTACATTACTTGTGTCACATGCAATAAATATTTTATATTTCTTCATTTATTATTAATTTTAGTTTTTTACTAGATTTAAATCTAATCTTTTTTCTTTCTGGAATATAAATTAAATTTCCAGTTTTTGGATTTCTAGCAGAAAAGTTTTTTTTTAATTTTTTTATAAAAAAGGTGCCGAACCCCCTTATTTGAACACTTTTTCCCTCATATAAGGATTTTTGAATACTTTCACTTACAGTTTCAATAATGATTTCTAAGTAGGATTGACTTATTTTAGGATTTTTTTGTTTTAATCTTTTAATCAACTCAGGACGAGACAATTATTTATCTTTACTTTTTTTTCTGCCTATAGCTTTTTCAAAAATTCCTTTTAGAGTAGCACCTGATTTAGTAGCTCCCTCACCAAATTTTGAAATTAAAGATTTTTCTTCATCGATTTGAGCAGCCTTAACACTTAGTTTAACTCTTCTATTTTTTAAATCTAACTCTACAATTTTAGCATCCAATGCATTTCCTGGTGAAAATACCTCTGGTCTAGCATCTGCTGAGTCTTTAGCTAAATCTGCTTTTTTAATTGTAGAAATAAGTTTTTTGTCTTTATCGATTGAAACTTTAACTCCTGTTTTTAAAACTTCATGAATTCTGGTTGTTATAATATCGCCTATAGCTTTTTTATTATCTTTGAACCAGTCCATAGGGTCCTTATCTAAAGCTCTTTTAGAAAATCTAATTTTATCATCTTTTATCTCTAAAATTTTAACACTCATAATGTCGTTTTTTTTGAATTGTTTCAAATTATCTATATTTTCTTGATATGAAATTTCTTTGTAATGAAGCATTCCTGATAATCCAGTTTCAACTATCTCACCAAAAATTGCTTTGTCTGTAATATTATTTATTTTTATTTTTACTTCTTGACCAATTTTACCTTGAATCTTTTTCCAAGGATTATCTAAAATGGCTTTATAAGAAAGAGATATTCTTTTTGCCTCTTTATCTATATTTACAATTTTAAATTTAATATTTTGTGATACAGATAAAATGCCACTTGGTTTAACGTTTCTATTTTTCCAATCTAACTCTGAACTATGTATTAGACCTTCAACTCCTTCTTCTATTTTTACAAAGCAACCATAGTCCATTATTTTTGTTACTACACCACTATGTACTTCACCAACTTTATATTTTTTTTCAATCTTATCGTATGGATCCTCAGTTAAGGCTTTCACAGACGCTGAAACTCGATTTGTTTTGTTATCTATTTTAGTGATTTTAACTTTAAGTTTTTGTCCTATGTTAACTAGATCAGCAGGTTTTTTTACTCTTCCATGACTTAAATCAGAAACGTGCAGAAGCGCGTCAATACCATTTAAATCTAAAAATATTCCCCAATCAGTAGTTGCCTTAACAATTGCGTCATCAACTATGTCGCCCTCTTTTATATTTTTGAGCGCTTCTGTAATTTCAGCGTTTTTACTTTTTTCCAGTACAGCTCTTCTCGATACACAAACGTTACCTCTGTTCTTATCAATTCTTGTAGCAACAACTTTTACCGGAGTGTTCATTAACGAGTCAAATCTCTTTAGAGGCTTCACATCTATTTGAGAAGAAGGCATAAAGCAGGGCAACCCATCAACAGTTGTAATGAAACCACCTTTTACTCTTCCAGTAATGTAACCCGTAAGTTCTTCTTGAGTTTCAAAAGCTGTTTCCATTTTTTTCCACGCTTTCATTTTTCTAGCTTTGTCTCTAGATATAACTATTTCCCCTTTAAAACTCTCTATTCTTTCTAAGTAAACGTCAATTTTTGAACCAATCTTTAATTTTGAAAGTTCATCATCGTTTTTAAATTCTTCGATAGGTATCATTCCCTCCATCTTAGCTTTGATATCAACCACAATAAAATTTTTAGTAATTTCAGTGACTAAAGCCTGAATTATTTCGTTTTCCTTTAATTTCCGGTCTTTAAAATCTTTGTCTAATAAGTTTTGAAACTCTTTATGTAGAGGGCTAGTTTCTTTTAATTCTTGTTCAATTTTCATATTTTCTTTTTAAAACTTTTTCAACATGCTTTATCATTTTAGAAAGCATAGCGGATTTATCTAATTTTCCGGTGTCGATTTCTACCGAATCTCTATGTCTAAGTAAAGGGGAGTTTTTTCTTTTTGTGTCTAATAAATTTCTTATTCTAAGGGCTTTTTTTACATCATCATATTTTATATTTCGATTTCTCTTTTTAAGTTCTTTATATCTCCTTAATGCAGCGATATTTAAATTACACTTAAAAAAAAACTTGACATCAGAATTTGGTAAAATCTTACTTGAAATATCTCTTCCTTCAATGCAACAATTTTTATTTTTTTTGGAAAATTTAATTTGAAATTCTTTTAAAATTTTTCTTATATTGCCAATCTTTGCTATAACAGAACTATTACGTGAAATATCCTGAGTATGTAAGTTAATTTTTTCTAATTTTGAATAATCTAAATTTTTAAATTTCTTTTTGACAAATTTTATTTTATCTTTTGGCTTATGTTTTATAATTAGATGACTTGCATAACGATATAATAAACCAGAGGATAAAAATTTTAAATTATACCTTTTTGCTATCATTTTTGCACCTGTGGATTTACCAGTAGCACCACCACCATCGCAAGATATTTGGATGACCTTATTTTTGTATCTCAAATTTAGCTCCTAATTTTTTCATAATCTTTAAAAATGATGGGCTTGATGTAAACACTGTTTCAAAATTCATTATTTTTGTTTTAACACCTGTAAGCAAAGCCAAAACAAACGAACTCATGCATATTCTATGATCGCCAAGGTTAGGCACTTTAATTTTCATATCATTGAGGTTTAACATTCCTTGACCACAAATTTTTAATTCTCCATTATGAAATTTAGATTTAATTTTAATTTGTTTCAAAATTTTTTGTATTTCTAAAATTCTATTACTTTCTTTATTTGTTAAATCCTCAATTCCTTTAAAAGAAGAAGTTCCTTTAATTAGACTGGCCATGATAAAAAGAATTGGATATTCATCCGTCATACTCGTGTAGTAAAACTTGGAAACTTTAAAAGGTTTCAAATTGCAACTTTTGACAAGAATATCACCTACCAACTCATTATTTTTCTTTTTTAAATTTTTAAATTTAATTTTTGCACCTTGTCTTTTTAAAAGTTGATAAAAGCCTGCTCGAGTCTTATTTAACCCAACGTTTTTGATTTTTAGAGAAGAGTTTTTATTTAGTAATGTTAAAGCAGTGAAAAAAGCAGCAGAAGATGGATCATTTGGAACGTTAACGTCAAAAGGTTTTAAATATTTTTTTCCTTTTATCTCTATAATCTTTTTTTTTTTACTTATTTTGATTACTTGTTTATTTTTTTACATCATATTTTCTGTATGATTTCTACTTTTTTCGTATTCAAAAATTCTTGTAATTCCATATGAATTAAGGCCAGCCAAAATAACTGCGCTTTTAAGTTGAGCCGAGACACCAGAGGAATAATTTATCCCTACAGGCATGTCTGTTGAAATTAATTTTAGGGGAAATTTAAATTTATTTTCTGGTAAAAAGGTTGCGCCAAATTCAGACATAAGGTTTATTAGTTTCTTCATATTTCTTTTGTTTAAAGAGTGATCTCCTTTTATTTTTACCGTAATCCCCGGAGTGGTTGTAAGAATGCCTATAATTAATCTTGCAAGAGTGCCGGAGTTACCAAAATTAAGTTGACTATTTTTTTTAATGTTAAATGAGCCTAATCCTTTTCCATAAATTAGATAACTTTTAGGTTTTACTTTCTTAATAGTTATTCCCAATTTTTTTATACATTCAATAGTCGAAAAAACATCTTGGGACTCGAGAATATTTTTTGCTGAGGAAACACCTTGACTAATTGCTCCAATCAAAAAACTTCTTATTGAGATTGATTTATCTGGATCAACTTCAATATCCTTTTTAAAAAAAGAGATTTTTTTATTTAAAATTAAGTTAAAACTTCTATAAGCCATTTCTTTTAAGAAAATTGTGAACCAAAATAATGCTGAATAGCTTTTGAGGATTTTAACAATTCTCGTGAAGTTCCTTCTGCAATAACTGTCTGCTCTCCTAAAACGTAACTTCGATCAGTAATATCAAATAGATTTTTAACGTTATGATCAGTAACTAATATTGCAGTACCACTAGATTGAATTTTAAGAATATATTTTTGAACATCTTGAATAACTAAAGGGTCAAGTGCAGCTAATGGCTCATCAAGTAAAATGATTTTTGGTTTGTTTATCATCACACGTGCCAGCATTAGTCTTCTAATTTCACCCCCAGAGAGAACAGAGGCATTCAAAGATCTTAAATGTTGTAAGTTAAATTCATCTAAAAGTTTCTCAGTGATAAGTTTTTGATCCTTAGAATTTCGTATCGAGATTTGTGCAATTCCCATTATATTATCGTAAACAGACATATCAAAAACGCTTCTTTGTTGAGGTAAGTAACCAAGACCTTCTTTTGAGCGCAAATGAATCGGTATTTGCCCAATCGATTTATTATTCAAAAAAATTTTTCCATCATCAACATTTTGTTCACCAATGCACATAGAAAATAAAGTAGTTTTTCCACAACCATTTGGGCCTAAAATACCAACACATTCACCAGGAAAAATTTTGATTGATAACTTCTTTAATATTGGTCTTCCATCAAAAGATTTACTTACATCTTTTATCTCAAAAATTGGTCTATCTTTTTTGAATTTTAATATTCTAAAACCTTTTTTCATTTTAAATCAATATTTGCATTAACTTTTTTATCATTGATAGAAGAAATATTTAATACTTGTTTTTTTATATCAAATAAAAGTTTATCAGCAATCATACTGCCTCTGCTATCTTTAATTTTAACATTATTTGTGATAATCAAAAAACTTTTTAAATTTGAATATTCAGCTTTTTCAGCTGTAAGTTCACTATTCTCATAATCTGCTTTTATATTGTCGTAAAAACTCATGTCTAGGGTTTTATTATTGTATACCCCGCTATTTGATTTTACTTTTAGAGTTGTATTATCTTTAAAATAGAAATTTGCTTCAACATATTTCATATTTATTATGTTTGAATTTAATTTGCTGTTTGTAGCCTCTTTCGATCTTAAAATAAATCTATTGCCAGCTAAATCTAGGCCTGAATATTCAATATTGTAAAATATGTCTCCATCCGCCTGTGTTTCTGCTAATTTTTTTTTTATTTCATTTTGAGTTTTTGTAGGAAAAATCTTTTGTTTAGAAATTCTTTTGCTGTCTAAAAATGTTATTAAAATGATACTCAATCCAAAGATCATTAAAAAAATTTGTATAATTTTTAACTTTTTTTTTCTTTCTGTCATTATTTAATTCCATTTTTAAGTAAAAAATGAATATGAATAATTCCTTTTAGGGTTTTATTTTTTCTTTTAAAATCTTTATCTGAAACAACTAACAAACTTGTAATTTTTTTTTCATTCATTATAGCCAAAGCTTTTTCTGCTGGCATATTCTCATTAACAGTCAGCGGGCATTTTTTAATAAAATTACTTAAGCTTTGATTTTTTACATTACTTTTAAACTCTCTTCTAAGATCTCCATCGGTCATTAAGCCGGCAATAAAATTATTTTTTATTATAACAATAATACCAAGTTTCTTTTTGTTCATAATTTCTAAAGCTCTAGAAAAGTTTTGTTTATAATTTATGGTTGGCATTTTTATATCCGTTACCATAATATCTTTAGCCAACAAAAGAGAATTGCCTATGTTACCCCCGGGATGAAAAACTTTAAATTTGTCTTTAGAAAATTTTTTTTGATACATGACAGTTGTTGCCAAACAATCACCCAATAATAAAGTTATCGTTGTACTTGATGTAGGAACCATTCCTGTTACATCAGACTCTTTAACTTTTGGTAAAATTAATTTTATGTCACTGGCTTTAAGTAATACACTATCGGGGCTTGAAGCCACACCTATAATTTTAATTTGAAATCTATTAGCGTATTTAAGCATATTAGTTAATTCAGCGGTGTTTCCTGAATACGAAAAAATAATTAAAATATCTTTTTTTTCTATTTGACCCATATCTCCGTGTAAAGCTTGAGCTGGATCACAAAAAAAACTAGGTATTCCTACGCTTGAGAAAGTCGCGGATACTTTTTTGGCAATAAGACCCGATTTACCAATACCAGCGAAAATTACCTTTCCTTTACAGTCTAAAATTAAATCTACTGCTTTTACAAAAGAGTTATTAAAAATTTGTTTAATTTTTTTTAACTCATTAATTTGAATGTCTGCTGCTTTTTTTGCTTGAGAAATATAATTTTTCTTAATCATTAGTGTTCAAAAATATCGAATTTAAATCCATTTTGGTCTAACGCTACTCGAGTATCAAGAAAGGTTAAACATTTATTAAATATATCAATTCTTTTTTCTCTTATTAGCATTTTTTCTAACTCTGTTTTTATTTTGTGCAAGTAAAGAACATCGTTGGCTGCATATTCTAATTGTTTATCAGATAACTCATCAATATCTTTGTTCCAATCGCTGCTACCTTGTCTTTTATCCAAAGATTTATTACAGAATTCCTGAACAAGATTTTTAAGCCCATGACTATCTGTATATGTTCTTACAATTTTCGAAGCAATTTTAGTATCAAAAATATTTTTTAATTTGCATTTTAAAAAAAATTCCAAAGCATTTTTGTCAAATCTTAAAAAATGACCAATTTTTAAAATTTTTTCGTTTTCAAGAATTGAAACTAGATTTGGAGCTTTGAAGCTATTTTTGTTTGGTTGAATTATAAAGACGTTATCATTTTCATCACAAATTTGTATCAAGCTCAGTTTATCTCTTTCAGGAATTTGAAGGCCGGTAGCTTCAGTATCTATTGCAATGCTATTTTTAAAAGAATTGGCTATATCTGAAGTTATGTCCTCTTTTAACTTAGTAATTTTCATATATAAGTGTTTTAAATACCATGAAAAATCAAATTTGCACAATTTTAGGTGGTGGAGGATTTATAGGAAGATATCTTGTTCGAAATTTGACCAAGAAAAACTATAGATGCATTATTTCAACAAGAAAAGCCTTTCAAAAGGGCTATTTAAAAACTCAAGCTACACCTGGTGCTATAGAATTAGTGGAATGGAATCCCAATAATTTTTCTGAGCTAAAAGAAGCTATAAAAAATTCTGATGTTGTAATCAACCTAGTTGGAATTCTTTACGAAACTAGAAAACAAAAATTTTATAACATTCACACCAATATTCCTGAAGCAGTCGCTAAAATCTGCTCAGAAGCTGATGTAAAAAAATTTATTCACGTCTCTGCTATTGGAGCAAATGAAAATTCTAAATCACTTTATCAAAAGTCAAAGTTTCAAGGTGAAATTAAAGCTTTAAATAATTTTAAAAATACCGTGATAATTAGACCGAGCGTTGTTTGTGGAACTGAAGATAATTTTACAAATCTTTTTTCAAAATTAAGCTTTCTACCTGTTATTCCGATTGTTGGAATAAATTATAAATTTCAACCTATTTTAGTAGATGATGTTGTTGATGCAATTGTTCAGGCTATTGAACTAAAAGGCAATGAAGGAAAAATTTATGAAATTGGCGGTCCAAAAATAATTAGTTTTGGTGAAATGGTAAAATCAATTTTAAAGACAATTAATAAAAAAAGACTTGTAGTTTCAATGCCAATGACATTAGCAAAAATTCAAAGTACTATTACTGACATTTTGCCTTTTCCTCCAATTTTAACGAAAGATCAGTGTGAGATTTTATCAGAAGCTGATAATGTAGTATCTGATAACAATCTTACTTTAAAAGATTTAGATATTGAACCATCAGATGTAGAAGAGGAA
>Ga0181413_1000655_pt1 | contig 10683 bp, 11 predicted proteins | sample 36SPOviralmetaG_FD_130111 | JGI IMG/M metagenome (GOLD analysis project Ga0181413, IMG submission 130111) | Marine viral communities from the oligotrophic San Pedro Time Series (SPOT) site, San Pedro Channel, CA, USA - 36 SPOT_SRF_2012-09-28 | ecosystem: Environmental > Aquatic > Marine > Strait... | reverse complement strand
TCTCACTACTCGCACAATAAATTTCAAGCAACAGAATTTATCATGGACAGTGGACATGGTGAAGGTTTCTGTATTGGGAATATTCTAAAATATTCACAACGATACGGAAAAAAAGATGGCAAGAACAGAAAAGACTTGCTAAAAGTGATTCATTATGGTATAATGGCACTACACAATCACGATATGATGGAGAAATAATATTATGAAACTTAGTAATGATACAAGGGAAGTACTGAAGAACTATGCGTCTATCAATGCGAACCTTTTAGTGACAACAGGAAACAGAATTGCAACAATGTCTCAAATGAAGAACATTGTATCTACTGCAACTGTGCCTGATACATTTGACAGCGACTTTGCAATCTATGACTTGAATGAGTTCTTGTCTGCATTGTCTCTATTCAATGACCCAGAACTTACGTTCAATGAACAGAGTGTTAGAATTGCACAAGGTAGTCAAGACTTGACTTACTTCTATTCTGACCCATCTGTTGTAACAACACCAAAGACAGAAATCAGTATGCCGTCTGTGGATGCAGAGTTTACTCTGACCAAAGATACATTCAATCAAGTAATGAAGGCTGCGGCAGTTCTTGGTGCTCCAGATATGGTTCTGGATATTGGTACTGATAGTATCATGGACTTGCGTGTAAGTGACCGTAAGAACGATACATCAAATAGTTTCAGTATTGAAGTTGGTGCAGAAAGTCCAGCAAAGGGTAAGAAGTTCTATTTCAAAGTAGAAAATCTTAAACTCTTATCTGGTGATTATGACGTACAGGTATCTGAAAAAGGTATCTCACGTTTTAAGAATGTTAGTAAGGATGTTGAATACTACATAGCACTAGAGACTGCTTAATATGGATGATATATTATGGGTAGAGAAGTATCGGCCTCAGACGATTGAGGAATGCATACTTCCAAGTGAACTTAAGCAGACATTTCAACAGTTCGTAGACAACGAAGAAATTCCAAACTTGTTACTTACAGGCACTGCTGGTGTTGGTAAGACTACAATTGCAAAAGCAATGTTGGAACAGATTGGTTGTACTTACATGATGATAAACGGTTCGGAAGAATCTGGTATTGATATGTTACGAACTAAAATCAAAAACTTTGCGAGTACTGTTTCTATGGATGGTAAACGCAAATACGTTATTCTGGATGAGGCAGATTATCTAAATCCACAATCCACACAGCCTGCGTTGCGTGGTTTTATTGAGGAGTTTAGTAGAAACTGTGGTTTCATTTTAACCTGTAACTTCAGAAATCGTATTATTGAACCATTGCACAGTCGGTGTTCTACAGTGGAGTTTCGTATTCCAAATGCAGAGAAACCACAACTTGCAATGGGTTTCATGAAACGTGTACAACACATTTTGGAGACTGAAAATGTTAAATCGGATGAAAGAGTTGTGGCAGAACTTATCAACAAATTTTTCCCAGATTGGAGAAGATGTCTCAACGAACTACAAAGATACTCTGCAACAGGTAATATTGATGCTGGAATCCTCGTCAATCTATCAGACACTTCTATCAAAGAACTTGTATCATTTATCAAGGATAAAGACTTCAAGAGTTGTAGAGAGTGGGTTGTTCATAATCTGGACAATGACCCTCATAGGATATATCGTAGGGTTTATGATAGTCTATCTGGTAATGTACCAGACAGCGCTATTCCTCACTGTGTTCTCATACTTGGGAATTATTCTTATAAGTCTGCCTTTGTTGCTGACCAAGAAATTAATCTCTTGGCTTGTCTCACGGAGATGATGATAGAAGTTCCTTTCAAATGAGTTACGAACTAAAGGAATATTTAAAGACTATCAACAAGACAAAAGAAAACCTTATGGAAGGTGAAGATGAAATGTGGGAAAAGAAGTATCCTGCTTTCATCATCAACAAATGTCTTGCTCCTACAGGTATGAAAGAATGTCTTCTTGTTAATGAGTTGAATGAACTTCACCACCTTGATAACAAACTACAATATGACTTTTTACTAAATAGTTTAAGGAGTATGAATCGATATGCTCCTTGGATGAAGGCGAAGAAGTCTAAAAACTTAGAGTATGTAAAAGAATATTTCGGATACAGTAACGAGAAGGCCAAGGCCGCTCTGGATGTTTTAGATGATGAACAAATCGCCCTTATAAAAAGTAAATTGAATAAAGGTGGAAGAAAATGAATGAAACATCGTGGAGTCCAGAGGAGATGTTGGAAGTCCGTCTGAATGAACCAGACGATTTCCTCAAGGTTAGAGAAACCTTGTCTCGTATTGGAGTTGCTTCTCGCAAAGATAAAACACTCTTTCAGTCTTGCCATATCTTGCATAAGCAAGGTAAATATTACATTGTACATTTCAAAGAATTATTTGCATTAGACGGCAAGGATACAAACTTGTCTGAAAATGATATTGCAAGAAGGAATACAATTACTAATCTTTTAACAGATTGGGGATTGGTAGATGTTGTGGGAACAACAAAAGTCGAGGCAGCACCCCTGTCTCAAATCAAAGTAATCAGTTTCAAGGAAAAGAACGATTGGAAACTTGAAACAAAATATAACATTGGAAAAAAGAAAGAAAGTGAGTAATTATGAAACCAGGCGATTACATTATGGAGGCTGCAAGGAAGCAGGCCGAAGGAGAAGTTGCAGTACATATTGCAAATATTAAAGTATACCAAACAATGCCCGCTGGTATCGGCGAGCATTCTGACGTAACAGAAGCAGTTATTGAAGAGTTGAATAAACTTGCAGCTGCAGATGACAGACTTGAAATGATTAATAAGTACTTCAAAGAAGAACAAAAGAATCTTTTCTCTTGACAATCACACAATAAGGTGATATAACTATATTATGCGTTTTTATACTAATGTTGTCCAATGGGGCAATCAAATCCTCGTAAGAGAATACAAGAATGGTGAGAGACTTAATCACAAGGTTAAGTACTCACCAACTTTGTATGTTCCTGTCCAGAAAGAAACTGGATGGAAAACCCTTGACGGTAAGAATGTCATGCCATACAAACATGACACAATCAAGGGTGCAAAAGAATTCATCAAACAATACGAAAACCAATCCCATCTAGTTTTTGGATTGGATAGATTTGCATACACATATCTTGCTGACACATATCCTCATACAGTAGATTGGGATAGTGACAAGATTCTTGTGGTTACAATCGACATCGAAACACAGTGTGAAAATGGTTTCCCAGACCCAGAGAAAGCAGAAGAAGAAATGCTTTCTATCACTATCAAAAATCAAACAACCAAGAAGATTGTTGTTTGGGGTATTGGTGATTACAAAAATGACAGAGAAGATGTAACATACATCAACTGTTCCAATGAGAATGAACTACTTGCACAGTTCATGAACTTCTGGGTTAAACATTATCCAGATGTAGTCACTGGATGGAATACAGAATTCTTTGATATGCCGTTTCTAGTCAATCGTGTTACCAAGGTTCTTGGTGAAGACCGAGCGAAAGAGTTTTCTCCTTGGGGTATTGTCAATGCACGTTCTGTTTACAATCACGGTAGACAACAACAGACATATGATATCGGTGGTGTTGCAAACCTTGACTATCTTGCACTATATCGCAAATTCACATATACAAATCAAGAATCATATCGTCTTGACCACATTGCTTTTGTGGAGTTGGGTGAGAAGAAGAATGAAAACCCATATGATACTTTCAAAGATTGGTATACAAAAGACTATCAATCATTCATTGACTACAACATTGTTGACGTTGAACTTGTTGACCGTCTGGAAGATAAGTTGGGATTATTACAGTTATTGTTTACTATGGCCTACGAGGCAAAGGTCAACTATGAAGATATTTTCGGTACAGTTAAGTATTGGGATGTCATGATTCATAACTACCTCAAGAACAAGAAAGTTGTTGTTCCTCAAAAATCATTCTCAGCAAAGTCTGACAAGTATGAAGGTGCATATGTGAAAGACCCACAGGTTGGTCAACACAAATGGGTTATGTCGTTTGACTTGAACTCATTGTATCCACACTTGATTATGCAATACAATATGTCACCAGAAACACTTGTTACTGGTAACTACATGAAACTTGATGTAGATACGATGTTGAAAGAAACACCAATTGATATTCCAGAGAGATGTACCATTACACCAAATGGTGCATTGTATCGCACTGACAAGAGGGGTTTCCTTCCAGAGATGATGCAAGATATCTATGATGACCGTACTATCTACAAGAAAAAGATGTTACAGGCAAAACAAGATTATGTTGACACCAAAGACCCCAAGTATCAAAAGTACATAAGTCGTTATCATAACATTCAGATGGCAAGAAAGATTTCACTGAACTCTGCTTATGGTGCGATTGGTAATCAGTACTTCAGATATTATGACCTTGCGATTGCAGAAGGTATTACAACTGCTGGTCAGTTGTCTATTCGTTGGGTTGAAAAGAAGGTTAATCAGTATCTAAACAAACTGTTAGGTACTAATGATGATTATGTAATTGCATCTGATACAGATTCTATTTACGTTACATTCGATGCACTTGTTGACAAAGTAAAACCAAATGACGTTGTTGGTTTCCTTGACACGATTGCAAAGGAAAAGATTGAACCGTTTATTGACAAGTCATACAAAGAACTTGCAGACTATGTTCAAGCCTATGACCAAAAGATGCAGATGAAACGAGAAGTGATTGCAGACAAAGGTATCTGGACTGCAAAGAAAAGATACATTCTGAATGCATGGGATGTTGAGGGTGTTCGATATCAAGAACCTCAACTGAAGATTATGGGTATTGAGGCAGTCAAGTCATCTACGCCTGCACCTTGTCGTGAGAAGATTAAACAGGCATTGAAGATTATCATGTCTGGTACGGAGAAAGAACTGAATACATTTATTCAAGATTTTCGTAAAGAGTTTATCAATATGCCAATCGAAGAGATTGCGTTTCCTCGTTCTGTGAATGGTATCAAGAAGTTTGGTTCTTCTCATTCTATCAGTCAGAAGGGAACACCAATGCATACGAAAGGTGCATTACTCTATAACCACCTTATCAATAAAAACAAACTTGGTAATCGTTATCCTTTGATACAGGAAGGTGACAAGATAAAATTTATTCAGTTACGACAACCAAATCCATTTGGACAAAACGTAATATCATTTATTACTAATGTTCCAAAAGAACTTGACATTCACAAGTATATCGACTATGATATACAGTATGAGAAAAGTTTCATTGAACCGTTGATTTTTATCACTGACAAGATTGGTATTCATATTGACCGTTCATATGGAACACAAACAACACTAGAAGACTTCTTTTCATAGAAGAATATATAGTGTATACAAACTAATAAGAGTGGTCGCTGACCTTAATCTTGTTGGGGAGTAACTATAAAAAGGCCAATGGTGGCCGTTAATTTAGGAGAAACTAAAATGTTAGAATATATAAGAGCGTTTGCTGATAGAGAAGTAAACGTAAATGATTACACACCACGGTTTGTTAACAACCCAGACCCAGCATTAACAAAATATAACAACCTATCGTTCCAGAAATTTTCTTGGGAATATATTGGTGATATTGACCCAAATGACAGGTCAACATGGCCCGAAGGTTTTGATAATGAGGGTATTAGGTCACAACAAAGTTCTACTATGGATAAGGAAGAACTTGCATATGACTTTCGTATAAACGGATGGTCTACTGATTTCTTTCCACCAATCAAAAAAACAAATGGTGAGTGGGAAGATGGAAGAACAAGAATTCTTGCAGCAAGACTGAATGGTGAAGAATATATTCCATCTGCACTATTCCATTCAACTTCACTAACACCAGTATCAGATGCAGTTGCAAATGGACTAATCGCAAATAACCACAAGAAAGCAAGACCGTCTGGAATGGCAGATTTTGTAGATGGTGGTATTAAAGCTGTTTCCTCTGGAGAAGTTGCAAGAACCTCAGATGCTATTATGAATTATCTTATTGTGAAAGCAAAAATCGAACAACGATTTGATAATAGTTCTGGTATCTGGACAAAAATTGTCAACACAATTATAGAAAGAACATCAAAAGAAAAAGACTTAGTAGATAATAGAGATGGTGATGAATGGAGAACATCTTTTGTTGCTAATATGCCAGAGTATAAAGGAAATCCAAAGTCTGCTCTGATTCTGATGGCAAACACTGGTAACTCTGCATGGAAATATTTCTTTGACCATGTTCTTCCAAATTCTGGTACACCAAGACCATTAATTCTGTATACGAATAATACATCTCAAGCAAGATGCTCAAATGATGTTCAGTTCTTTATTGACAAGGTTATAGAGTTGCACAAACAAACATACTCATATGTTAACGAAGGTGTTTCTACAAACACAGAAATGTTTAGTATCAGAGCTCCGAAAATCCTACCGTTTAAAATCTTAGGAGTAATTCCTAACTTTAGAACAACCCTTCAAGAAAACCTATTAAATGAATATAAACTCATTTCTGTAGAAAGGTACATTGCAGCAGGGTCAGCGATTTCTAAAAAACTCAAAGTCGTAAGTTAGTATGTGCGGTATAATAGGTTCAACTGATAAAAATATTAGTGTTGGTTTAGACAGTATTTTACACAGAGGCCCAGATTCTAAAGATATAAAAAGTGTATCTGGTTTTAGTCTTGGTCATGTAAGATTGTCTATAATGGACACATCAAATGAATCTATACAACCATATACAGTTGGAGATACAACCATAGTTTTTAATGGTTGTATTTTCAATTTTTTAGACATCAAAAAATATCTATCTGAAAAGTATAATATTGTTTTCAGAACAAGTGGTGATACTGAGGTAATCGCTCACCTCTTGGACAAAGAAGATATTGAAGGATTAGATTGTGTTCAAGGAATGTTTGCAATTGGGTTTGTTAAGAATGATGTATTAACTATTGTTCGTGACCGTCATGGGGAAACTCCGATTCATTATTCGTTATTACAAAATTCACTATTTCCTCATTTTGCATTTTGTTCTGAAATCAAAGGATTAAAAAAACTAGGATATGAAAATATCAAGATGTTACCACCTGGCTCGTTTATAAAGTATGGGTCAGATGGTAATGTTATTAGTGGTAAGTGGTACGATATTCGACAACATATAAAAAGGAATTTATTTACTGATAGACCAACAGCGTCTAAACAATTAAAAGAATTAGTGACACAGGGTACGTTAGAACGAACTTTAAGTGCAGTTCCAGTTTGTAGTTTGAACTCTGGTGGTATTGACAGTAGTGTTATTGCACAGGCACTATCTCAACATAATCAAAAACTAATCTCTTATATTGCAGTATACGATGAAAAGTCTAAAGATTTACGTTGTGCAAGGGAACTTGCAGAGATGCTAAATATAACATTAGTAGAAGTAAAGGTAGAACCACCAACAACACAAGATATAAACGAAATTATTCATACTATTGAAATGTCATACAAGGCACAAGTAGAAATATCATGGGCCTGTTCTGTTCTTGCAAAACGAATATCAAGTGATGGTTTCAAGGTTATTTTATCTGGTGAGGGTTCTGATGAACTCTTGGCATCATATGGTATGTCTTATCACGGTATTCAAGAACATGGGTTCGATGAATATAGAATTAGATTATTCGGTTCACAAGAAAGAAAAAACTTTCCCAGATGTAATAAAATATTCATGAAATATGGTATAGAATGTAGACTACCATTTTTAAATACTGAACTGGTAGAAACCGTTTTGGGGTTTAGTCAAGAAATTGCATGGGATACAAAACGCAGACCAAAGGCTGTATTACAAGATGCATATATTGGGTTGTTGCCAGAACAAATTATTACTAGACCAAAACTTGCATTTCAAGATGGCATGAAAATAAAAAATGAATTTGAAAATATACTTGACAAATCGCCCAAAGTAGCATATACTGAGTCTTATAAAAATATATTTGGAGAATAGTTTGTATAAACCATATACTTTACAAGATGTTCATAACGCATCTGCACAAAATAAATTTAAGGTAATTTCTACCTTTGCTGGTGGGGGTGGTTCTTCTACAGGATATCGTCTTGCTGGTGGTAAAATTCTCTGCATGAATGAATTTGTAGAAGAGGCTCAAAACACTTATAGGGAAAACTATCCAGATACACCAATTCTGACAGGTGATATTAAGGGATTGTCTGGTAAAGACTTTTTAGATATTGCTGGACTTGAGGTTGGAGAACTTGATATTCTTGATGGTTCACCACCCTGTTCTGCATTCTCTGTTGCTGGTAAATTGTCACAATCTTCTGGTGGTAAACATTCAGATGGTTGGGGTCAGACTAAAAAATATTCTGATGGTAAGATGGTTGAAAATATTGAAGACTTATTCTTTGAGTTTCTTAGAGTTGCAGATGAAATTAGACCCAAAGTTATCATTGCAGAAAATGTCGCTGGTCTGACTATTGGTGAGGCTAAACAATACTTCAACAAAATACAAAATACCTTTGACCAGATTGGTTATGATGTGTGTGCAAAGGTTCTTGACAGTCGTTACTTTGGGGTATCTCAAACAAGGACAAGAGTATTTTTTGTTGGTGTGCGTTCAGATGTTACTAGTAAGGTCGGTTTAACCTTTATGAATATTGGTAGTGTATTTCCAGAGAATAATGATTATGTTGTTCCACTTGAAGATGCATTGATTGGTTTGCAATATGACAAAGAAGAAATTGATATGTTAACTGAGAGATTCTTGGGTACTAAGTACTGGCAAGACACTGGTGCAAAGATGCCTCAATTTCCAGATAGAGTTTTGAACGGTGATGACTTTAATGAAAGAGGTAGTCACTTTAATCTAAAAAGAGTTTCCTTGAAACAACCAGCACCTACTATTACTGCAATGGGTTCTGGAATTACTAACGCTGGTTCATTCCATTGGTCTGAACCAAGAAAACTCACTATTGGTGAGTTGATGAGGATACAATCATTACCAGATGATTTTATTCTTACAGGTAAATGGAATCAACGTGCAGAAAGAATTGGTAGGATGGTGCCACCCTTAATGTTAAAGGCAATCGCATCATCTGTTTATGAAAAGGTGATAGGAGTATATAATAATGGCTGACTTTACATTCGCACACAGAGAAGAGGGTTTTGATGACCACATTGAAAAAAGCATTCGTGGATATAGTAATCTACTTGAAGATATAATTTCAATGTCTCGTTATTTTGTAGAAGACAACACCAGAGTTTATGATATTGGTTGTTCTACAGGGAAGTTCACTCAAATGATGTTAGAGGCCAATCAAGACTTTTGTTGTGATGCAGATTATATTGGTGTTGAAATTGCAGATGGATTTTATGATGATTTAGTTAGAAGACAAGAAAACATTAACACAATACACCCTTGGGCATCAACCAAATTTTTATTTGAAGATGTTCGTGATACTAAATTTTTTGATGCATCTTTAGTTACATCTATCTTTACTTTACAGTTTATGCCTAAGAAGGATAGAAAAAATGTTATTGAAAATATCTATGAGGGGTTGAATTGCGGTGGCGCATTCATCTTTTCAGAGAAAACAATTTGCGAAAACGCAAACTTCCAAGATATGTTAACTTTCAATTATTATGATTATAAACGCAAATCATTTGATACTGAAGACATAATGGATAAGGAACGAACCCTTAGACATATGATGAAACCAAACACTTGGAATGAAATTACTGATATGATATATGATGCTGGTTTCAAGGATGTACAACCATTCTGGCGTAATCATATGTTTGTTGGTGCAGTTGCATTAAAGTGAGGTAAAAATTATGACTGTTGATTTTAATAAGTATAAAGATTTTGTAGACGAAGTAACAAGTCAAGCATCTAAGGACGCTGATTACTTTACTGAGTCTTGTGAAATCATTGAAGAACAAGGTGTACAACCAGAAAGAATTCTTACTGCTGCAATCGGTATTACTGCCGAAGGTGGTGAGTTTGCTGAGATTATCAAGAAGTGTTTTTTCCAAGGAAAACCTTTTGATGAAGATGCACAATATCATGCAAAACGTGAGTTGGGTGATATCATGTGGTATATAGCCCAAGCGTGTATCGCACTAGATATTACTATAGATGATGTGATTGAAACAAATATCGAAAAATTAGAGGCACGATACCCAGGCGGTTTCGATGCTTATCTATCCGAAAATCGAAAGGACGGTGATATATAACTATGGACTTCTTGAAGAATATTGCTAAGACAGCGGGCAACGAATACGCTGCACTTGTATCTGATGGTGTGGAAGCAGGAGATGTTGATTCATTTATCGACACTGGTTCTTATATCTTTAATGCGTTACTAAGTGGGTCAATCTATGGTGGATTGCCTGCAAACAAAATTACTGCGGTTGCTGGTGAATCTGCAACAGGTAAAACATTTTTTGTAATGGGGATGGTGAAGTCATTCTTGGATGCAAATCCAAACGCTGGTGTTCTGTATTTTGAATCAGAAAGTGCGATTACTAAACAAATGGTAATTGATAGAGGTATTGACCCAGAACGAATGGTCATTTTACCTGTGACAACTGTACAAGAGTTTAGAACACAATCGCTTCGTGTACTAGATGATTACATTCAACAGAATGAAGCAGATAGACAACCAATCATGTTGTGTCTTGATTCACTTGGTATGTTGTCAACTACT
>Ga0181413_1000652_pt1 | contig 10695 bp, 5 predicted proteins | sample 36SPOviralmetaG_FD_130111 | JGI IMG/M metagenome (GOLD analysis project Ga0181413, IMG submission 130111) | Marine viral communities from the oligotrophic San Pedro Time Series (SPOT) site, San Pedro Channel, CA, USA - 36 SPOT_SRF_2012-09-28 | ecosystem: Environmental > Aquatic > Marine > Strait... | reverse complement strand
AGGTGTCCAACTCCTAAAGTTTTATAGCCTAGACTATCCATATAAATTTCTAACACTTCACCTTCATGTCTCTTTATTTCAGCTTTGCAAAGTTCTATATCTAATTTATTATTTTTCTTGAAGAACATTTAATCCTAATTCCTCCATTTGTGATGAGTAAGGTTGTCCTGTAAAGGGGTCAACTCTATCTGCTGGGTTTTCTTTAGTGTAAGGTACATCTACTTCACCACCTTTAAACTTATCAAGTCTTCCATAAAAAGGATAATATTTTTTAATATAATCAGTTTGAGTTTCTTTAGATTCAGCAACACTAATTTTTTCTGTTAATAAATCATACTCTGCACTTATTTTTATTATTTCTTCCGTATTATTTTTTTCTATTTTTTCATACTCTTCAAAAGATATTTTTTGACTTGTCCAATCTATATAAGCTTTATTTATTTCACTGTTTAATTGATTATACTGTCTGTTAAACTCATTTGCTTTTGCAGCTTTATTAATTTCTTTATCTTGAGGATTTAATTTAATACCTAAACCTTGAGCAATAGCTACCCAAGGAGACATTTGTGGAGAGTATGGAGATGGTGCAGTACCAAACTGTTCACCATACTGATATACTAATTTATTAGTTAAAGATGTAGTGTCTGCTCTAGAAGCTTTTTTTATTTTTTCAGTAGCAAAAGTATCTCCTACATAAGGAATAGATAAGAAAGGAATATTAGGCGGTTGTCTTTTTAAAAAATGAGTTAATGTATTTCCTTCAATTTTTTTACCAGTAAAAGGGTCTATCTTATTATAAAAGTTTGTCCAAGCATCTACATAGAGACCACCGGGCTGTAAGGGTTGAGGAAGAAAAGGTAATTGAGAACCTTCTCCACTTTTTTGCTCAAAAATATCTCCTCCCGGAACCCATCTTGCCATATTAATATACATAGCTTGACCTCTTTCATCGTTAAAAGGTAATCTTATATTTGTACTTGGCATGAAAGGTAAGCCAAACATTTTCTGGTTATTATATTTTTGCATAGTTAATTTATTAACTTCACCAGTATCATCTGTTGCTTCTTTACCTATCTCATCTGCAGCCCAAGCTATACCAGCCCACTTAGCATATTTAATAGGATTTTTTACAGCAGCCTCTGCTAATATAGGAACTATTCTATACGTATAACTAATAAACGGAACTGCTGTATTTTTTAAACCTTTAATTAATGGAGCATTTATATCATAATCAACAAATAATTTCCTAGCGTCTAATGTAGCATCTACTCTTGAAGCTCCTTTATCAAGTCTGTCCATATAAACAGCCATTCTAAATACCGAATCTTCAAGACTGTAAAGTTTTTCTGCCCTTTCTGCAGTTTGTTTTTTAACATATTTAAGGGCGTTCTTAGTATAACCCCATATTCCAGATTCTACATGTCCTAAATTTCCTTGAAGCTCTACTAAGTTTCTTTCAATTTGAGAACCATATTCGTTCAATTCTTTAGATACTAAATTACTATCCATAAAACCATCAACTTTAGCCTGTCTATAAATTTTAGAATCGTTACCTTTCCTCATTTCTTTTATGGCTTTTATAACGTATTTAAAATCTGTACCTGCTGCAACATCTAATAACATTATGTTAGACATTGTATTAGCTACGTGAGTACCGGGATTGTAAGAAGTTTTCATCTTCTTCCAAAGTTGTTGTAATTGTATAGCTTGTTTTATACCTTGTTGTCTATAAAAATCTTCTTGAGTTCCTATTTTAAAAATATGTTCTACATCTTTAAAAACACTTTTATCTACATATTTACCAGATATTTTACCAAACTTTTGAACATCAGTATCTTTTATAGTATCTTTTGAAACTATTGTAAATTTATTTTTTTCTTTGTTTGAAAGTTTTGAATAATCTTCAGAAGATAATACATACCTACTGTCTTTTGACAAATCATCAAAAAATCTCATAGTGGCTATATCGTTAGCAAACAATCTACCTGTTTCTGCTATTGCATAAGCAGCATCCTCAATCTCTTCAAGGTCTATTCGTTCTTCTTTTGTTAAATCTCTACGTACTTTAAATTTACCATTTGATAATGTATCAACTTTTTCCCATCCTTCTTGTTGCCAGACTCCATTTTTTTTATTAAAGTCTTTAGGACTTACTTCATCAAAAATTCCACGAGGTTTAAACTCATCTCCTATAACACGTATATCTTTATTAATTTCATAAATTCTAGTATCAGTATCTTTAAGTTTACTTTGTTTTAAATAAGACCTTCTTAAATAAGTATTAATATTTTTTTTAAATACTTCTGGGTCTAACATTCCTGCATCTCTAAACTCTTCAGCGTACTTATTAATCAAAGCTCTACCTTCTTTATTAAAAGATTCTATTTGTTTTTTAACAGGAAGGTCAAGACTTTTATCTAAAGTTTTTATTTCTCCTGTCATTAAACCATATAATAATTTTCTTTGCTCTACATCTAAATCATTAGCCACTCTACTTGTTAAGTCTCCAAACTCATCAGCTATTGAATTTTTAGTTATTGTAAAATTTTGTCTTGCTGCAATTCTTTCAGCACTTAACCCATAATCATTAATTACCAATCTACCTACTGTTTCTCTTATAGCATCGTTTTGTTTTAAAGCATAAGGTACACCAGCACCTAAAGCTGCAAACAAAGCTGTTCTAGTAAGTTTTTGTTTTTGTGTAGCTTCTAAATCTACAGTTCTTGTCTCTTCATCTATAACAGAGCCTGAAGTACCGTATCCTATAATAGCACCTGTAGAACCACCTAAAAACTCTGCAGGATTTGCTTGAATAGCTTTCCAAGCAGGTTCTCCTACATATTTTTGATAGTTAGTGTTTAAATCTTGTAAAATTTTTGGAGTTCTTTTTTCAGGGTTTTCAAAGTTGTTTTTAATTTTTTGACCTGAAGTTGTTTTAGCACCTGTTTCTTTTGACCAGAAAGAACTTACTGGAAAAGGTACTTCATTACCTACAACTTTAGCAAAAATATTAGAGGCTGTCCCTAATGTACCAGTTAAAGCACCACCAGCAACAGTACTAAGACCTACTTGCTCTGCTTTCTTTTTTAAAAAACCATCATCGGCTTCAGTTATTAATCCGGGTATATCTTCTGAAGTATAAGATATGCCTCCTAAAATAGCACTACTTTTAGCACCATACTTTGTAAACTCTCCAAGTGTTTTAATATCTTTAGCTTTTTTTGCCCACCCTGCAACAGGAACATAACTAGCTGGGTCTAAAGCAATAGCACTACCTAAAAAAGCAGCAAAAGCTTTTCCACCATATTCTTCATTTTGGAATATAGCATGTAACTTTTTATCTTTCTCTTTTAAATTTTTATCAAGACTATCCCAACCTGTAGCTTTTGCAAATATTTGACCTAATCCTCTTATAGAATCAGTAGAACCCATAGCAGTAACATATTCCATTGCTTCTTTCTGGTCCATTCCTAATGTTGGATTATTATATTTTTCTCTTAACTTTTTTAATTTTTCTAATCTTTCTTTTTCTTCTTCTTGTTGTCTATTATATTCAGCAGTAGCTTCTAAATCCATAGGACTAGGAGCTTCTTTAGGTGTAAATCCAAAAACTGTTGACATATTTATTTCCTATGATTTATTAGTATAATATTTTTTAGTATTTATATCATAATATAATTGTACATCAATATCAAAAGGACTAGAATTAGTCTCATCAAAATCATTAAAGTTGATTAAACCTAAATTAATTCTTGTTTTACTAGGGTCTGCAGCTATAGAATCTTCTATTACTTTTGAAACGTGTTCCCCTAATAAAGTATCAGGAGATAATATATTATTAATATAATCTCTTTTACTTTTATCTTTTACAAAATCATTTATAGGTTGTTGTTTTAAATCATTTAACATAAATGTATTAGTATTATCACCATAAGCTGCATTTACTTCGTTTCCGTACAGCTCAAAATCTTTCATTAAACTTTTGTTATCTAATCCTTGTTCTTTTGCAACATCTTGAAACCTACCCGGTTTTATAAGATAATTACCGCTTCTAGGAGGACTTTCTACTGATAAAGGAACACCATTTTCATCTTCAGCAAACTGTATTCTTCTGTTTCTATATCTTTCAAAAGCTTCTTCTTTATTTTTAGCATCTTGAAAATCAGGTTTAGTCCATAAAGGATTTTCTGCTATTAATTTAAAAGCTTCTGCATAGTTTGCTCTTGTAGGAACATTTCCATCTTTAAATAATATTTTACTAATTTCTACTTGAGGATTAATTAGTTCACCGTTAGAGTTTCTAAAACTAGCCCTTAAATCTTCTGTTAAGTTTTCAATATTTCCAATAGGAACAATGCTATCTTTATCAGTTATTGTTTCAGTAGAAACATTTATTCTATTTTGAGGTCTAACAAGTAAATTTCCAGTTTCTGGGTCTACTTCAGGTACTATTAAAAAATCTTCAGTTATAAGTTTACCATCTCTTACAGTTATGTCTCTGTCTATCTTAGCATTTTTTAAATCTAAAGTATTTTTCCATTTACCATCTTTTTTAGCTTGGTCAACAATAGTTTGTAATACACCGCCTCTACCTGTAGCTATATCATAAGCTTCAATAGCACTTCCAAAATCTCCATACTTAGAATAAAATTGTGTGCCATATAAATTATCTTTAGCTTTTTTATTTTTAAATTCTATTGTTTCATCTGTTTCTCTTTTAAACATGTTAGATACACGTTTAGTTATAACTCCAGTTAAAGTTGTTGGAGCAGAGCCATATCTTCTATAAAATTTATCAAAACTTGTTTCTCCATTAGCATCTACTTCTGAACTAAAAGTTGGTAACTCTAAAGCTGCTTTTAAAGCTGTTTTATATTCATCTACCCCACTAGCTGCTAATGTCTCTGCTTGTGAGTCAATATAACCATTTAAAAGATTATAATTAATATCTTTTCCATACTTACTTTCTAACTGTGTTCTTATTTGACCAGCGTATAACTGTTTTAAAAATTCTTCTTCAGTCATTTTATTAGCTATTCTTTGTGCTTCGTATCCTCTTAGTTGTTCTCCTCTACTATTCCAATTACTATATTGTGCTTTTTGAGGAATTTGTTGGTCATGTAATCTCATAGCTGCATTATTAATACTAGTGTTAATACCAGTCATCACACTTTTACCTATAGCTCCTAAAGCTTGTTCACCAAGTTTTCTTTTAAGTTTTTCTCTGTATATAGCTTTACCAGTTTTTTTACCACGTTCTCTAGCTTCATCAAACTGTTGTTCAGCAAATGTTATATCGCTTTCAAAATCATATCTTGACATTTTTTATCCTCTACTTAATAAACTTTGTTCTTCTTCAACTTCTTCTTCAGTCCCTTCTTCACTTATAGGTTCTTCAGTTTTAGCTAATAAACTTTCAGGAACTTCTGCTTCTTCAATCTTTTGAAGTATTTCTTGATTAATTAAACCTGAAGGGCTTTTATTACTATTTTGTAATTTTTCTTTAGCAACGTCAGCAATGTTTTTAGCTCTTTCTTCAAACAGTGTATCATCATCTTCGTCATCATCTTCACTATCTATTCTATATTCTATTCCTGCTTTTTCTGCTAAACTCATTAAAACAAATATTAACGGTTCAATTAACATTAACATTAAATCAGGATTCCACTTACCTTCTCTAAAACCTACGTAGGTAATTTGCATTACTAAATCTAAAATAGGTACATTATCTCCGACAGCACCCATAAGAGAAAGATAAGCTTCTGGTTCTAATAATTCAACTACTGTATAATCTAAAGCTTCTTTAAAGTTTGTAAACTCTGGAGGACCTTCAAATGGTCTTGGTTCATCTGGATTAGATGTAAGAGACTGTCCGGGTATAGGTCTACCGGTATTTACAAATGCATCTACAGCTTCTTGATTATATTCTTCTTGTATCATTTATATCTCCTAAATGTTGTATCCTGCAGATTGAGCAATTCCTCTTTGCATTGGCGTGTACTGATTCATAGCAAATTGATTCATATAAGAATCATAAGCTGAACTTCCATCACCAAATAAATTATTCATGTATGTAGAACTTTGAAAATTATTACCCATCCATGAGTTACCTGTCTTTGCTAAAGTTAAATCTATTTGATTAAATACACCACTACGATTAACAGAAGCCATATCATACATTGCAGGAATATTAACATGTGTACTTTCATCAACATAATCAGGAGTTGTATCTACTCCAGCAGCTTCCATTCCTTTATTATAAATAATAGAATCTACAGTTTGTGTTGCTGCTTTACTTGGGTCATAACTTTTTATACCTTCTACAAAATCACTAGGAGCTGATTTAACTTTATCAACAACAGCACCGGGAATACTTTTTACACTGTCCATAAAACTAACAGAAGGTTCTGCTATTTCAGAAACACTAGGAATGTTAGTAGATAATGACTCTTTCATAGAAGAAGTAAATTCAGACATATCTATTTTAGAAGGGTCGTATGCTAAATCTACAGTTTTAGGACTAAGAATACTTTCTGGTAATGTTGTCTCAGGAGCAACTAAAGGTTTATTTATAATGTTTTGTAAGTCTGCTTCTACTCTTGCATTTACTTGAGACGTTAAATCTCCAGTTATTTTATCATCTATTTGTTTTGTTAAATCTTTACTAACACTTTCAGTTAAATTAACACCTTTACCTGCAACATTTGCAGCTTCAGGAAGTTGATATCCTTCAGTAGAAAATAAAGACCTTTCGTTACCTTTTGCAAATATAGAAGTTCTTCCTTCGCTTAGTGTAAATCCTTTACCTTTTGCAAAGTTAGTAGTTCTGTCTAAAGCATTACCAATAGTATCTGTGACTGTAGTATATACTTTACCAGCAAAAGTACCTGCTTTATGTATTACATTTAATGTGTGACCTAAAGCTTTAGCACCTATTCCAGATTTACTTAATAAACTAGCTGACCATTTACCTACCTTCCCTAATGCCGAACCGGAAAAACTGGACAATGCTCCCGTAGCATATGGCATAAGAAACATCATTCCTATTTGACCAACTACTCCTAATTTACCTATAGCTTTACCTACTTTTTTAAATACTTTTTTTATGCCTTTAGCAATTTTTTTACCTACTTTTTTAATACCTTTCCAAAGTTTACTAAGTAATCCCATTTATATTTCCTCCTAATCTATTCCAAATATACTGTTTATTGTCGCTGATGCTCCACTAAAATTTTTAGACCAGTTTTTAGCAGCTTCACCTTCTGCACTAGCAGCAGCTATCATAGCTTGTAGTTTTCTATTTGCAGAATTATCTGCAGCTCTAAAATCATAATCTGCTTGGTCTCTCAACTCTTGCCATAAGAATGACTGAGCTGATGAAGTTAAACCAAAAGCATTCTGTGCGTTTTGCTGATTAACAGCATTCTGTGCTGCAGTATCTGCCATGTTTGATTGTCTTCTCCAATTAACATTAGAATTGATAACTGCTTGTTCGTTAGCAGCATTCCATTGATTTCTATTAAAATCTAATTGAGCATTAAACTGATTAACTTGATTCATAATAGCAGAATTGGCTTTATTAACATCTGCAGTTCTTTGAGCATCTCTAGCATTTGCAGCATTTTGAGATTGTACATTAAACTTTGTAGCTGCATTTAATTGAGCAGTATTAAACTGATTCATTTGTGCTTCAAGACCTGCCATAAACTGATTAGTTTGATTTTCACTAGCAGCATTAAATTGTCTTGCAGCATTTTCTGCAGACTGGTTAGATAACAATCTTTGTTGCTCTTGTTGAGCTTTCATCATATTAGCTTGTTGTTGATTATTAAGATTACTCATATCCATTTGTAAAAAACTTTGAGCATTGGTAATAGCTAATTTAGTTCTTTGGTCTGCTGTAGCTAAATCTAACGAAGCCATAGCTGTAGCATTTTGCATAATTGCTTGTTGTTCAGCATTCATGTTTGTAATAGCTACTGTTTGCATAAACTTACTATTAGCTAACTCAACTTGTTGTTCAGCGTTAAAGTTTGCCATATCCATATTAGCAACTGTAGAAGCATTTTGCATAGCTCTTTGTTGGTTAACATTAAGCTGAGCTAATCCCATTTGTTGTGCTAACTCTGCATTACGTATGTTGAGTTGCATCTGCTTGTTAAGATTTGCAAGTTCTGTCTGTTGAGCAGCACTAAGATTTTCTGAACCAGCTTGATTAAGAGCTGACAAGTTTGCAAGTCTTGTTTGTTGTTCTGCAGAAAGATTAGCTCTTTCCATGTCTTGTTTAAATGCTGCATTCTTAGCTAAGAAGTCTGCTGCAACTTGCATCTCTGTAAGACGTTCTTGGTTTTCAGCAGCTTGGTTAGCTCCTTCAACTTGTGCTTCTATTTGTAATTCTGCTAAATTAACTTGTTGTTCATTACCTAAGTTTTGTGCATTCATTGCCTGTTGGTTTTGAACATTCATAACAGCAGCTTGTTGTTGATTCTGCAAGTTAGCCATTCTTGTTTGCTGTTGCATTTGTGCAGAAGTCATTACAGCATCTTGCCTAAACTGACTTTGCATTACTCCCATCTGTTGAGCAAATTGTGCAGTCTGACTTTCAGCAGTTTGCCTATTAGCTAAATTTTGTAATCTTAATTGTTGTTGTTGTGTAGCTTGTTGTAAATTAGCTTGTTGTTCGTTACTTAAGTTTTGAGCTGCTCTAGCCTGAAGTGCTTGTGCATTACTTTGTGCAATTGGTAAAGAGCTTTGAATAATAGCATTAAATAAACTATCTCTACCAACGGTTGAAGCTGACATACCTCTTTGAGCTAACATAGCGTTTACAGAATCTACTGCAGGTTTAGCCCACATAGGAACTTCACCATCTTCCATACCACCTAATAAACTTTCAATTTGTGAAGATACTAAAGCTTCTGTAGGTAAAGCAGCAATAGCAGCATTAACTTCTACAGGATTAGTATCTACTTGAGCTTCTACAGTTGCAGGGTCTTCTACAATAGCAGCAGCTATGTCTTGTGGTATATCTGCAGTTTGTGCAACCATAGTAGCAGCAGCACCTTTTGCAGCAGTTCCTTTTACTGCTCTTTGTTTAGCAGCTTCATAGCCTACTTGACCTATAATTTGTGCAGCTTCTCCACTAGCAGCTTCACCTGTAATAGCTTCACGTTCTTGTCTTTCAGCATCTGGAGTAGCAGATACTTGAGCATTAACACCGGTTACTTCTGGAACAAAAGCACCAGCAGATAATACTCCTTCTACGTTTTCAGCTTTTGCAGCGTTTGCAATATTTTCTGATATCTGTGCAGCTACTGCTGGTCCTGATAATTCTCTAATTTCATTAACTTTTGCAATTGATTCAGGTGATAACTCTCCTATTGCAGCTTGAACATCAGGTTTATCTGTAATCTGTTCTGCTACCATTTGTGCAGCTTGTATTTGTTCTGGAGTCTTAGCTACTTCTGCTCCCATTTGAGCTACTTGCTCTGGAGCTTCTTGAGCTAACATAGTAGCTACTGCTTGTTGTGTAGGGTCTAATTGTACAGTATCTGCTTCAGTACCTTCCATAGAAACTTTTTCAACTTCTGCAGTAGGAATCATACCTTCTGGTATTTCTCCAGCAGCTATTTGTTCTGCAGTTCTACCAGTCTGTATAACTCTTTTACCTCTTTCAGCTTCTAACTGTTCTGGTGTTCCTGTTATGGCTCCGTCTGTAGGAGGAGTATATGTACTTCCTCCAGTACCTGAAAAATTTCTTAAATAATCTTCATAAGCTTGTTGTCTTGCAGCATTAAATTCATTTCTACGTTTAGCAGCTGCTGAACCTCTTATAGTAGGTCCGTCATAATCTCCATACTGAGTAAAAAAATCTTGTTTGCTCATAGGACTACCTGTATTTCCTACATTAACAGCAGTTGTTTGAGCTTGAGTAGGTTGAGCTTGAGTTTTATTTTTAACTGACTTAAAAAGTTTTCTAAAAAAACCTCCTTCATCTTCATAATCATCTTCTTTAGTTTTATCTGACTTAAAAATTTTTTTTAAAAAACCTCCACCTTCAGATGTAGGTTGAGCTTGAGTAGTTTGAGCTTGAGTAGTTTGAGCTTGTGTAGGTTTTGGAGTTCTAGTCTCTTGGTCTTCTCTACCAATAAACATTTGGTCAGAGCCTTTACCGGTTGATGTTGGAGATTTTCTTAAACTTTCATTAGCTTTTTCTAACTGCTCTCTACCAGTCATCATTCTACCACCAGAAACATCATCAATAAATATCTGGTCAGGTCGTTTAGGAGGTACTTTATTTTTAGGTAAAGGTTTTATAGCTTGTGGTGGTTTCTTAGTAACAGGCTGTATAGGTTTTGGTGGAGTAACAGGTTGAACAGGAACTCTTTTATCTTCTTCTTCTCTATCAATAAACATTTGATTAGAACCTTTTGCAGATAAAATAGCTTTTTGTGCTGTTTGTATACCACCCACTTGAGCTTTTACCCTACCACCTTTAGACATATCTAATCTATCTTTAGTAGTATATTTTTTCTTATATGTTTTTTTCTCTTTACTCATTTATAATACCTATATGTATATTTTACTTGACTTCAAAGAGTTTGTCAAGCTTTTCTCCGATTTTATCTATCCTATCCATGAGGATTCCCATGTCATCTTTTAATTCGTTTTTGGTTACATACTCTCTAGCTATCT
>Ga0181413_1000649_pt1 | contig 10714 bp, 16 predicted proteins | sample 36SPOviralmetaG_FD_130111 | JGI IMG/M metagenome (GOLD analysis project Ga0181413, IMG submission 130111) | Marine viral communities from the oligotrophic San Pedro Time Series (SPOT) site, San Pedro Channel, CA, USA - 36 SPOT_SRF_2012-09-28 | ecosystem: Environmental > Aquatic > Marine > Strait... | reverse complement strand
GAAATGGCAGCTAAAGCAATTCAAGATGCTATGGATATGACATTTCAAAATAGAAGAGCCGGAGATAAGTTATTAATATTTGGCAAGCAGTACAATGAGCTTCAAGAGTTTCTCAACAATAGTAATATCGTTAAAGCTTCTTTCCCTTTCCCTAACTTCTGGATGAACGCAGCCGTATATATGTTTAACAGACCTATTGGTGGCGCAGCTAAAATGTTATTTAGAGGTGCTCAAATAGGATTTAAAGGTGGTGCTGAAGAGCTGGCAAAAAAACGTAAACAGTTAAATGAGATGTCAGACGAAATTCAACAGGCGCTGAATGAAAGGGCTAAGATAAGACAAAAAGAAACATTAAGTCAAGAAGACACTGATAAACTTATAGATATAAATACGAAGCTTGCAAACTATGAGCAGATCTCAAAATCCTTTGAAACAGGTGAAATGCAACTTCGACAATTAAAAGAAGGTATTACAGAAACTATTTCAGGCGCGGCTGGGCTTGGCACATTCCTGGCCTTGCGTCAGAGTGATGCTGCTCTTGAGCGTTGGAATATGTTTACAAATCCAGCTAATCCAGGAGAAGAACAAACTGATGTAAGAGCGTCTTTTCCTGTACCTCTTTATCCTTTCTTAGCTGAAACAATTATTAGATTACGCGATGGTAGAGGTCTGTGGGAAACTTGGTGGCAAGATTTTGCTGATGTTGCAGGTGGTCCGAGTGTCCGTGCAGGTGGTGCTGGTCAAGTTGGGAGAGCCGCATCTGAGTATTTAGAATCTTTTTCATCAGGAGATAGAAAAATTAAAGATGAATTAACAAACATTGAAGCTCCAGAACAAGCGGGTAAATTAGCGGGTAATCTTCTGGGATATTTCCTTAGTGGTATTATAGGCACTCCGCTTCGAGTTGTTGAGGATATTGTTAATTACTTTAGTGATCCTAAAAATATAACTGTTAAAGATAAAAGAATACAATTAAATTATTTTGGAGATGACTTTGCGACTAAGAATCCAGGATACAATCAATTCTTCGAGACTTTAAATGATGCAGTGCTGAGCGGTACTATTCTTGAAAGCAAAGCAATAGATGCTCCTAGAAGATTTGAAGGGACTAAAGAAGGTCCAATGATGAGAACACCTGATACAATGCAAAAGCAGTTGACAGGTTTCGCTAAGTACGCGCCTCGCTCTGTTGTACAAGAAGAGTTAGATCGTTTAGGGGTAGACACTAGAAAAATTAACTTTAACACGGACAGTGCTATATACAATAATCTTGCCAACAGACTTCTAGGTAAGCTAACTACTGATGTAGCAGAACCTTTGTTGCAATCCGAGGATTATCAAAGTCTGCAAACACCTGAACAAAAACAAGAGTATCTAAAAAACTTATATTCAGGGACATCTGAAGAATTACCTACCAAAACTGTGGCTACAGAGAACAGAAGACTTACTAAAATGTTAAGAGACAGAGGTTTTGTGGTAAAATCATCTTTAAAAAATGTTGCTAAAGAACAAATGAAAATAAGTTATCCTAATTTAAATGAACAAAGAAACATATTAAAAGAAGGTAAAAATAAAGTAGCAGAAGCTATTACGAATATGGTTACAACTCCAGGCAACCCATTTTCTGGTCAAAATCGACGAGAAATAATCAAAGATCTTTTTAATTATAAATTAGACTTTGATCAGGACAGAGAAGAAAGAGCAAATTATAAACTTCTTTTAGAGACTGTCAGAGAATATCTACCTAAAGATACTAAACCCAAAGGTCAAGTTACTGCTCCTTCTGTCCCTGAAGGGCTAGATATGCAGATGAAAAGCCTGACGAAAAGACAACAATAATATGAGTAAACTACCTATGTTAAAAACAATAAAAGATCTTATCATCGTCATCTTAGTTGTCGGTGTGCTGATCTTGCTTGGCGTAATCGTAGCAGGAGACTACTATATCGCTCTAAAAGAACATAGACCACCAGACGAATCTGTAATCGTCTTACTAAAAATGGCTCTTACTGGTATCATAGGCGTAGTGGCTGGATACGTTGGTAAGGGCGATTAACTGCAATCACCGAACCACTGCAATCACCGAACTAAAAAAAGCCCCAGTTGGAGAAATCCTTCTGGGGTTAAGTTTAGGGAGAGAAGATGTACCTTACATGCTTCTTAGGCACATAGTCAATAATTAAATGCACTCGTTCAGTGTTTTGCGAATTGTTTTCGACCGCATGATATTGATTGTTGTTTAGCTCTACGATTAATCCAGCATCAAAATTAAATTTACGATTATTAATATGGAACACTACATCCTTGCAAGTTACCAGAGGCACATGAATCCGCTGTGATAAACTAAAATGTAATCCTTGGTCATAGTGTCCTTTAATTTTTTCACCGGGAGGAAGCAGAGCGAACTGGATATTACAAATAGTTCCTGGGCCGTAATGCAAACCTAAAAATTTAAAAAGATCTTTAGCTACATATTCAAATTGTTTAATAAGATCAGGGGTGTTACTTTCAAACTCCTCAAGCAAAAAAAATACTTTTGCATCTCCAAAGACAATATCACGTTTTTTTCTCTCATCCCGTATAAATATAACAGGGTTGTTCCTAATAAAATCTATGTAAGGTGCAGGGTTTAACCAGCCCAATTTTCTTATATATTCTGGCTTATTCATTTAACAAAATTAGTAGAATAGTTAAAATTTTTAAAATCAGAACTAAATAAATCTAATATCATATGTTTTGCTTCCTTAGAATAATCTTTAGTCATGCTACATTTATCATAGTTACCCTGATTTATGTGAGGTAACGTTATTCCTATTTCTTTTTCTAGCTCGTGCAACTTCTCATACTTATAGGCTCTAGTTATTCCTATATCTCCAGATGAGTTTAAACAAAAAAAGGTTTGCGTATAAAGCATCATTGGTGTTTTGTCAAAAACTTTGCCCTGTTGAATAAAATTTAAGAACTCTAAAAATGTGTGGTCAGTATCATTGATCCTGTTAAAGTGTTTATAGTGACTGTATGCTCTATGATAGGGGTTCCTAACTACTGTAAATTTAAAGCATTTAGTAAGACTGTTTTCTTTTTCCAGTACAAATAGAGGATCGTGATTGGCATACTCTGTGTATGTATGTTGATTTAAGTTTTTACTGTTAAGGGCGGAGAAAACAGACTGCCCCCCTGTTTTAGGAATGTGAATAAAAGCAACATCTCGATAGTTTAAATTATTTATATTCATATCAGGGTCGGGGTCCAGTAAACCAGCATACCAGAGATCGTCTGACCCCTTTTGTAACAGGCTTAACTCTATGATACGCTTGTGATGGGAAGAAAAGCCCATGCCCTTTCTTATTAAAAAAGCGGGGCTGAAAAGATGAACTGGTTTGACTACCTAAATCAATTGACATAAACTCAAACTCCCCACCTTCAAAATCCTCTGGGTCACTAAGTAAAACACTACAGCTTACTTTTCTACAAGGCGTATTTAAATCTTTATGATATATCGGGTCAATGTGCCAAGAGTAATGTTGATTTTTATCCTCTCGATATATCGTATACTGGAGGCTTTCAATCCCTGTTATATTATACTGCCATATATTGTCATTAACTTTCTCCATAACTTCCATCAAAATTTCATATACTTGTAGATCATTAATCCAACAGACTGAAGAAGATCTACTATTTAAATTCTCTTCTTTTATATTACCATCTCTATCTACCTCAGAAGCCTGTTCTTCTGTTGTACTAGAAGCAACACTATGAATAAAATCTACCATCTCATTTTCAAAAACAGGTTTAACAACATACCAATTATTAGAATTAACACCTGTTACAAGATTTCCCGTGTGCTCTGCTAGTTCCATTTAAATATTCTCTAAAAAATTTTCTATCTTTAATTCATTTCTACCGTCATATCTATGACTAGTATTAGATCCATATACGTTAACATAGTGCAGGAACACTTGGGCTTGCCAATCATCCGCACTAGGAGGCTTGAACTCCTCTCGCCAATGAGGTAACTCACAGCCCCGATATACTATAGCATCTCCTGGATTTAAATTCACACTAACCACTGATGGTGTTTCTTTGTATGCTGCGAAAAAAATAGGCCAGTTAAATTCTTTTGAACTCTGACCCATGTTTATGGTAACACTGATTTCACAAGAGGGTCTATCAGTATGGGGCGTTAAAACTTCTCCAGGTTTATATAGTCTAGCGTAAGCGTATGTAGGGTATAAAGGTAAACTATTTATCTCTTCAACAAATTTTTGGAAGTATAAAAGAAGAAACTCACATTTAGGGTGACTTTCAAAAGACTGACTTACTGGGCATTGCCCATCTTTCTTGCCCGGATTACGCAAGAAGTCCTGTACCACGGGTTCTCTATGTGTCTCTGGCATGAAGTCGTTGATAACAACATAGCCCTTCTTTTGAAACTGATAGATACCTGCGTCTTTTCTGACATACATTACGTCTTACTTCCTGATGGCTCTGAGTGAAACGTACCTGAGTTGCCTTGATCGACAGGACAAATTAAATTAGGATTATCTGGACCGACAATACCAAATCCGAAGCTACCAGTCTCTTCATTATAGAACATCATAATCATATGACCTCCACTAGATATCCCTGTGAACTTTAGTGTCTCGCCATGTTTACGATTAAGATATTCCATTGCCTTGTCTAATGGCCCACAATTACCCATAGGGTTAGCATTTACTGTGCTGATACCCAAGGCTGTAATTAATACTGTAGCTCCTAAAATTAATTTCACTGTACTCTCCTATGTTGCGCTTAAAAATAGCGCTCTCTCTGCATATCGTCTTTTGACTAAACCTTTTAGTTTACGACCTCCAGCGAACACCCAGCGAGGGAACTGCTCTGCTGCACCCTCATAGTCAGACCTATTTAATTTAAGTCTTAACGTGCTAGATTGTAGCGCCCCTGAGCCGAGATTGAACGAGAATGATACTAATGAATCATACTGTCCTTGAGTTAGAGGGACTTTGATGAGCCTATCAACCGCTCTTTCAAACTTAGCAATGTCTAACATCAACAGTTCTAGTCCTTCTTCTTCTGTGATAGGTGGGGAGTCCATCGTGATACCGTGTGTCGAGCCATATCCTAAAGTAGGCACAGACGCTGGACACAAATATACAGTAGGACTAAACCCCTCAAAGTGTTTGATTAGGTCTACACCTTTTTTACCTATCTTCATTTACGATTCAAAGCCCTTGATCCGAACCAAAAAGAAATCACGGCTGCAAGAATGGCTTGAAAGTTTTCCGAGTTGATGGCCATGATAGCTTCATACACTGCTGCACCCTCAATTGCAACTAACATATAGAACCCAGCGGCTTGAATACCAATAAACGTCAAGAGCAGAAGGTACGTTACGATAGGTCTAACTGATCCACGTAAATTGTCAACCCATGTAGCTGCACGAATGCTACTATCATGCTTATATATTGCTTTAGTCTCTGCAATATCAGCCTTAGCGTTGATTTCTTCTAGTTTTAACGCAGATCCGAGCTTCATCTGCTCCATTTGACGGTCAATAATAGCTAACTCGTGTGCTCTATCAGCTCTTTCCTGGAAAAACTCAAACACCTTAGGTAACATGGAGCTACCAAAACCTAATAAACTGCCTAAAATTGTCAACATCTTAATTATTCTCCGTCAATGCAGTCCAGCTATACGGGAACTTGTCCATAATCAGATCATCCCACATGATTGCTAGATCTCTAATCTCTTTCTGGGCGTCTTCCTTAGATCTTAGGTTAAATGCTCTAGCCCAAGCATACAAAGAACCAGTCACATAGTATTCTGTGTAGGTAGACTGTGGTAAAACCATACGAGCCTGTTCTGGACAGACACCTTTTCTGATAAGATCCTCATAAGTCCACAAAGCTTTATCTATAAACTGATCATAGATGTTTACCATCTGACTGTTGGGATTAATATCTACCTCTTCGTCAGATGAACCTTGTTTCTTATCAGCAGCAGCCTTACGCCATACATCAGGTGTGTATGTCTCTGGTGTATCACTCACATACCTGCGGCTTACTTCATTATAGCTAAACCCTATCGTATGTTTAAAGCGTTGTCTAGCTACAAAGAAAGGAACTTTTTCTCTCATCGTAATAGTGCAGTGAGTGAAAGGAGTAAAGTGATTGTGACTGGCTAGATAACTAATTAGTTTTTGATCTCGGTTCTCAAGGTTAGCAAAACCATCTGAGAAGTTATATAAAGATTCTTTGTTGAAACTAACCCGTGCTGCATTTACCACAGTCAAGTCAGTTCCCATTACATCAATCAGCTTTGCTTCCATCTTCCATCTCTTCTAAAAGGTTTTTATAAAACTTACCTACTTTAATTATCTCATCTGGTGTTGCAAAAGATTTTATCATGTTAGCTTTCATGCTTACAATTATAACATTACCTGGAACATAACCTTTTTCTGGTATAATCTTATCTATTGATGGAGAGTTTACATTTTTATTTTTTTCCCCTATTTCCATTTTAATACCTAGAACTGGACATATCATATCATAAGGATAAATATTTTGTATGTCCTCCTTAGTTAGTTCCATAGGTATATTTTGTCTCTTTGCTCTGCTTTTTATATTTGTAAATGTTAAAGTTGCAGGATTTTTTTTATGGAAGTCCTTTTTTAGAGTTGATTCGCAAGATTTGCAGCAGTATTTTCGTCCGTCATAGCGCGCTCTCGATCTATGAAATTCTGTAATAGGTAAAACTTTTTTACATACAGGGCATCGTTTTTCGTCAAGAAGAAAACTTAACTGCTCGTCTTTGGGCGTTGAAGTATTCATGATTATAACCTCTCTCCCATTCACGGTATCTATCAGAATGTGGTCGAAAAGGGTTCACAGTGTTAGTGCGAAACCCCTTCCGTCCTTCTGCAAAGATATCCCGCATTGGGAATGGATATCTTCTAGGAGCCACAAGATCCTCCTGTTTGAGAAATGTCACAGATATCATGAGTCTCAACGTGTTCTTCAAACTCAGTCCCTAGTTTATCTACAGCCTCACTGTAAGGTACGACTGATAAAGGTTGCCCACCTCTAGCGCCATCAGGGTAACAAGTAAAGCCACGGAGTCTGTGGGCATACTTAGCCAAGGTGTTAGCAAAGTTCTCAACTGTGTCTTCATTGTTTAACTTTGACCCCCATTGAGGTAGGTTGATTGTTGAACTAATAGACATATCAACGTAATCCTGCACATCAGCTTGGAACATCATACGACGCTCATAGTCTTCTGCCAGATCCAATGCGCTTTCAATACTTTCTGGATCAACGCCGTAGATATCAATCAGTTCTTGTGCTGCGCTATCAACAACATACTGATACTTCCATCGAGTACCTTGTGTAAGGTAACGCCGCTTGTAAGCTACAGCAAAGAGAGGTTCAACACCAGTAGTAGTCCCAGCGAGAATGCCAATCGAACCAGTAGGTGCAATAGCACGATTAGCGACTGGCCTTGATACAGATAATTCATCTGCAAATTCCTTAGATACTTTATCAGACACACCTTTGTAGAGAGCTAACCAACGATGTAACTCAGGTGTAACTTCATATTTAGAGTCGCGCTTGATAAGCCATTCATGCATACCCATCAAGCCCAACCCTAGACGACGATTCTTTTCTCTAGTCTCGTATACTTTAGCGTAAGGTAGATGTGCTCGTAATGTGCCACAGATTAAGAATTTAGTAGCAAGCTCTACGATGTCAGCAAATTCGGATACCGACTCAATGCGGCCCATGTTAATGCTGCCCAAGTTGCAGACATCACTGTCATCAGCAGAAACAACTTCAGTGCAAGCGTTCCGTAGTGTATCATTTTCGTTCTCCATAAAGTTAAATGAGAACCCAGGCTCTGCCGTTCGTAGTGCCTGTTTGATATTGTTAATGAACACATCACCGACTTTGCCTGTTTCCCAATATTGCAGCAACCAATCAGTGTCATAGTTAACACTAATGTTGGTCATATCCAAAGGTGCAGGGAAGTTAAAATCCTGCTCCTTGATTTGTTTGAGGGTGAGGCCAGTGTTACCCACGGGCATTGTGTCCCAATCCTTAGCTTTTAGAAAGGCATCAACATCGCCGTGTTGCCAATTTAAAGAGGCATAGATTGCAGAACGACGAGAACCACCCTGCATAACTCGTCGCCCAATCTCGTTAATCATTTGCATCTTGGGAATAGGTCCACTGGCAGTTCCACCAGTTCCATTTAAGACCCGTCCTGATTGTCTATACACACTGTAGTCAATGCCGATACCACCACCTGTCATCAGGCATGACTCGGACTTCCAGCTAAGGTTAGCCCAATCTTGTCGGGTATCTTCTTCAGCTTTAAGAAGGAAACAGTTATTGTAAAAACGATTCTTACGACCGGCGTAATAAAGGTAACGTCCACCAGGAACAAACTTTAGATCCGTGATATACACCTTTAACTGATACAGTTCATCATCAGTCAGAAGCTTTTCTTCACCATCTCGAAGATTACCACACACGTCATCTACTAGCACATGAGCTAGTTGCTCCCAGTCATCGCAGCCTGGATGAGCGTACTTTAAATTAAAAATGTCCTCACTAAACTTTGAGCGGAACATTGGATTCTTATTTGATTTGAAACTACTCATCTATTTTTACACCAATCACAGTAATAAGCGCACCATCAATACAATTCTCAATGGCTTCTATAATTAATTCTTCTGCCTCAGAAGCAGCGCCGTGAACCCCATCAGCAGGAATCCACGACGCATCCTCATCAACAGTAATATCAAGACGAACTTTAAGACGCATTAAAAACCGCGACCAAAGAAAAACTGTGAAGTGCTCTTGCTTCTAATCACGCTATTCATCTCGATCAGATAATTCTGTTTAGCACTCATCAGTTTCTTGTAAGCATCTTGATAATTCTCTTGAGCAGCCGCGTATTGTTTTTTGGCTGATTCGTAATCAGAATATTTTAAGCTACTTAATTTATCTTCTTTCTCTCGAATTTCTTTTTCGAGTTCTTTAATTTCAGTCTCCATATCTTTTTCAGTCATCTTCATTTTCTCCTGCTAGTTCACCGCCAATGGCGCTATATCCAACTTTATCAATCCAGCTATCTGCTAGACCTGGACTTTTTAAAGCTCTACAAGTTTTAACCCAGTCCATTGCCAGGGCCACTTCATAGGCACGGACCTTTCTGTTAAAGATAACGGACCAACCTTCAGCAATATCTTGGAAGTTTTTGTTAGGAGGCCCGTACTCATTCTGTCGATCACCATTAATTATATCTTGTGCTGTTTCTATTACAGAGTTTCTACTCGTCATTAGTTCTTCCTATTTAAATTAGGGAAAGGAATGACATTATCATTTCCTTCCAATGTTACACTAATCTGCTGTTCAATATCAAAGTCAGGATCAATAGCAGCAAACCGTTGCATTGCTTCCTCAATAGATGTGCTCAGTTCATTAATTATCAAACCCATCGCATCATACTCACGAGTGCCAACTAGGTTCTCTGAAACAAAATCTCCAACATCAACCTGTAGAGTCTCGTTCTCAGCATCACAATGCACAAAGATCGCAAAGGTATTATCAGGGATAAAGACTTTGTGAGCTACTTCAAAGCTTTCTTTTTCGTCCACCTTTTTCTTCTCCTAAGTTTAATCCACTGTTCTGGGATTAGTTTATCCGCATAAATGAAGTCGTTCTTCTCACACCACATTGCGTAGGTTGTCTTACTTCCCTTGCGAATCTTTGCATTTGAATTACTAAATACAAATCGGATGTCGAGGTCTGGGCATTGCTCTTTAATCCAAAGATGCTTCTGCCTATCCTCTAAAGAAAAGATCCCCTTCGTTTCTATGATGATGCCGTTAGGCAATAGAAAGTCAGGGGTATATGTGCGACGTTTTTCTGGTTGAAGGTATGCTACCTTTGTAACTTCGTAACAGTTTGTTATGCCTAAGTTAGACAACTGTAAAGCTACATTATCTTCAAGACCAGATCTATATCCTTTAGCCCTAGCCCTATACCTAGAAGATTTAAGCGGCTTCTTCTTCTTTATAGTGCGTGTAATATTCATACGCATTTGCTGCTTTAGACTTTGCTTTTTTACGATACTCTAAATTAGGCCAGCAAGAGTAACGATAATCACAGAATGAGCAAGAGCTGGCTAACTTACGGTTACCAGTAGGCTTCTTATACCAAGTCTCTTCTACGTCAGAGAACTCTCGACTGAAGTTCTTTTCTTCAGCCTCTTTGTACCGCTTGATAGTCCTGACAATATTAGCGTGGTATATCTCTTCATCAGTAGGATCAACAGAACAGACCTTCATCTCTCCTGTCTCTTTGTTAATCGCTATCCAGCCACCTGCTTTTATATCAGGATACTTTGACCGCTCTGCAATAGTATACCCGAATAACTGACTAACGTAACCAAAGCTATCGCCTTCTTTCATAGCTTCATACGATTTAAACTTGTGCTCGAAAGCAAACCTAGATGCAGACTTAATATCCCACATCGTAAGGTTACCGTCATCATCCTCAATGATTAAATCAAACTCGCCATACAGATCGCCCTCTGTAGTTTCTAAGCGTGTTCTCTGATTCAAAGCAAAGATCTTAACACCGGCAGCTTCAAGGATAGCAACTGCGATTACCTCAGTCATATCCCCATAGGTCATCTTAATTTTAAAGCT
>Ga0181413_1000647_pt1 | contig 10735 bp, 11 predicted proteins | sample 36SPOviralmetaG_FD_130111 | JGI IMG/M metagenome (GOLD analysis project Ga0181413, IMG submission 130111) | Marine viral communities from the oligotrophic San Pedro Time Series (SPOT) site, San Pedro Channel, CA, USA - 36 SPOT_SRF_2012-09-28 | ecosystem: Environmental > Aquatic > Marine > Strait... | reverse complement strand
GATCTACCAACAGGCAGTAGAAGACCCGTCAAGTATTCAGAGGGTGGTGGAGGAAATAGAGACATATTTGATTACATAGAGGCCAATCCAAACAAGCTTGAAGAGCTCATAGGGCCAAGAAATGACAGATTCGTCCCTGATTACCCGCTTGAAGGCATGGAGATACCGAGATTTAGTGGTAGTGAAACGGAGGCACAACAGCTGGCGGGTTTTGGCAATCCCAGTAAGATGCCCGGTATTTCGATGCTTGATATGCCTATGCACACTTGTCATATAACTGGAAGTGGTGCTTGTGAGGCTTGTTATGCTGCACAGAACAGGATGGCGTTTAACCCTTCACAGAGAAGGTATTATCGCAATAAATTATCTTCATTAGAAGACTTACCGACATATATGTCTGCAATTCAAGATAGGATGTATGATAGTGCTATGAAAACGGCAAAGTTTGGTAGGAGAGTAGCTCCTGATATACGTGGTAAGGGATATGTTAGAGGCAAGGCATCTGGAGATTTTGGAAGTCCCGAAGAGGTCTCAGCTTATTTCGATCTCATGCAACAACAATCTCCTGAAGAGCTGAGAGACTTGAATCATTGGGTATCTACACGTCAGTATCCGTATCTCATGGAAGCTATGGAGGCCAGAGGTGGCCCTCAAGAAGACTTCCTGCCTGAAAATGTGAATATTAGAGTGTCTTTGCCACCGGGCAACACAATGCCACGTAAATTTAGAGATTTGGAGTTAAACCCAGCTGTTTCGACTTCTGGCTTCATTCCCAAGGAGTTTGCCGTGCCTTCTGACATAAATGAGATATGTCCAGCTACGATTGGCGGCAATCAAAAGAAGTGTGATGAAGTCATTGATCCTGATACTGGTGAAATGGGTTGTAGAAGATGCTTTAGAAGAAAGTCGCCTGTGAATTACTTAGAACACGGTCAAAGATTAAGAGATATTTTAGAGAGCCAGTTTGCCCGTATGACTCAGAACGAGTGAAATTGCCTTCTGATATCTGCCATTGATGACAACTGTCTTAAGCCTGACAGGGGTCACATTGACCAATGAGCCGTCACGTTTCTGTGGTTATGCAAGATGAAATCTTCCGCAGAATGGAGAAGGAAAGGGGTAGAGAATCTAAGTCGTCCTACGTGAATCATGCTTTGCAGCATTACTTCAGGCTTATAGACGAGCTAAAAAGGGAAGGAAGAATATGAACAAGGGACAAATGACTCCAATGTGGAGTCCACAACCAATGGAAACAACGAATAGGGTAGATGTGAACCTGATCGCAATGTTGCTTTGGCAATCATTGCTTACAGGGACAGCTGTGGGAATATCTCACATGGGGTGGTATCTTTCAGATGCCCCAGCTGGTGAAATGGGATTGCAGTATGGTTTGATCGCCTTCGGCTTCCTGTGCACCTCCATGGTTCTGTTCCAAGTAGGGGGTGTAAGGGACAGTATGGCTATGCGAGCTGAGTTCTCAAAGGAGGCGAGCTATGACAAGTGGTTCAGGCAGCAGATGCAGATGCAAAACAGAAGGATGCAAAAACAGCAATACTACACTGAGATGCAACAGCAGATGCAAGTAATGCAAGCACAATCAGAGGGCCGTGACGTATTTGGCCTACCAAACGCCCCAAACGCCGAGGACGAGCAGCAGCCTTAGACGAACGGGTGGAAATAGATGTGGCCATTTACTACAAGACAAGAACGACAAGCGGCGGAAATGGCCCAGATTTTGGCCGAAAATTCCTACGAACGAAAGATGGAGAGGATGGCCGGTTGGGTCAGGACTGCCGTAGCTCTTATCATTGGGATCGGCGGGACGTTTGCCACGCTCATAATACTGGACGAATTGGGCACTTCGCCTATTGCTCTCTGGGAATACCTGAAAGGCCAATTCTAAGTGGGCTGGCCGCATGAGTGCGGTCATTGCGGGTCATCTGCTAATTAGCTCGATGGCTGCCATACAGAAGTTTTATCGTATTTTGAAGCCGTATAAGGTCGGTATCTATGGCCCAAGTATGACTGGGAAGACCACATTAGACCAGTATCTGACGGTTCCCGGTGATATTGACCCGATACCAGACGAGCTTAGAACATCTCATGCGATGGTGGGCGGCAGACCACAATTGCCGAAGCCGCATAGGAAGCTTATTCGTTGGAAGAAGGAGAAAGTGCCGATCAGCAACGCAGACATAGCTGGACAGGCTCAATTCAGAAATTTGTGGGTCGAAGATATGTTTTCTCGCAAATGCGAGATAGTCATATTCATGGTAGACCACAGAGTTTTGACCAGTCCAGCTTTCCTACGAGAATCATTGGCTTCGTTTCAATATCTGATAGATAACATAACACGAAAAGATGTCAGCACAGTAATACCTCGAAAGGCACGAAAGGTGGCTCGTTCAGACTATATGCCCAAGGTATTCCTCTTTCTAATCAACAAAATGGATGTCTGGTGGACACCAGAAGCGAATGTGCTCTGGGCCAATCAATTACAGAGAGAACATCCCATTGTAGTGCCCTTTAGAAGCGAATTGAGACGTTTGAGGAAAGCAGGAGTTCGAGCTGAGATAGATGCGATCTCAGCTCAGCACGGTGTGAATGTAGAAAAGGTCTTATTATCCATTGTAGAACTTCTCTGACAGGACTATGTTTATTTGACTGACAGGGTTGGGATGGCTAACATGAACCTCAGCTCGATGTGGCCCCTCGGCAATTCCAATGCGAGATTAGCTGGACTAACTGATGATCAACTGCGGCAAGTTTCTGCCAATACGGGCATATCTCTCAATATGCTCAAAGCTCAGCAAAGAGCAGAGATGGCGAGTGCCGGTGCATCAGGAGGGTATGGAGGCAATGAAGAAGTCGTCCCCACAGTGGAGGTGGCACTCATTCAAGACCCTAACAATCCCAAAAAGGCTAGAAAGAAGAACATAAAGAAGCTCAGAAAGGCTTTGAAGCCACCAAGCTACCTCCTCGGCCTATGGAGGATATACAGATACAATGGAAAGTTTGAGTGTGCTTGCTGTGGTGTAGATGTAAGACGATTCTTAGAAGGGGACAACGATTATGCACAAATCGTGGATTATGATATCGGTATGAGTCTAGCCGACATATATTGGTATGATGAGGAGACCGGCAATGCCGTTATTCCTCATGCACGGGTTAGAGGAGACCACGGTGACGAGATGAATAGCACCCTCTGCCCTGCACACCTTCACATATATCATACATTGAAGAAGCTGGTTCAAGAACAGGAAATGGGAGATGACGGCCTTCGTCCGGTTTCAAGAGGGACCAAGTTTCTCAAGGTTCCCGGTATGTCCACTCTGATGGGGTCATCTGGAAATTCTCAGAATAGGTCTACTACTGAATCATTGGTCAAATACCAACCATTCTTCAAGATGATAAGGCAAGATGCTGAACACCGTAAAGGAATAGTCCTTCAACAGTATCCCAATCCAATTACTGGTGTAGCTGACCTTGTGACTGTGACGTTCGATCTGCGAGCCTTGCAGATAGAAGATGCGATGTTACAAAGACAGACTATGGGCATGGGCGTGGCTGTCCCCCCTGTCCCAAATAACGCTGTTCCCCCTACAATTCCCCAAACGCCTAATACTGAGGTGCAGACGGGACAATAAAAGGAAAGTGAGAATAATGGGTTGGTTTTTTAACAGAAATGAGACGACAACACCTGCTCAAACCTTTGGTTCGTCAAATAATGCTATGGGCGGATACGGAGGAATGGGTATGGGTGGATACGGAATGCAGCAAAATAATGGCATGATGGGCGGGGGGATGGACCCGATGCAAATGCAGATGATGCAGCAGAATCCTATGATGCAGCAGATGGCAAATGACCCTGTGATGGCCACATCAAGGCTATTGCAGTATTATGACCCGGTATCTGCATTCATAGTATCCGCTAATTTCGCAGGTTCGATGAATCTGATTGGAGAGGTCATGACCATGGCATTGAAGGACTTCTTTGCCAATGTTAAGCTCACAACCGATGAAGACGGCAAAATATCGTTAGATATGGCTACATTACCAACTAACATCTCTACCATGTCATCGGAGAATCTCGCTCTGTCCCTCCAAGGACTTCAATCCTCAGCTCAACAGCAGCTCCAGATGAATCAACAGCAGACACAGATGCTCCTACAAGCTCACAACCCAATGGCACAGAATCAACCCGGATTCTTTGGCAGCATGATCGGAACGCTGTTAGGCAATCAAATGCAACAACAAGGAATGGGAATGGGCGGCATGGGTGCAATGGGTGCAGCAGCATTAGTATGAGGTGAATGTATGAAAGGAAGAAAGGAAGACGAAAGACCGGGTTCACAACCCTATGGAACAACGATGGCTGATACGACAATGGAAATGTTCGCTCCGAACAAAATGCTGGTCGAAAGTGCAACTATGATATTCATAATCTCCTTCATGCTTCTTCTTACTTCTGTTATGCTTTGGAAAGGTCCCTCTATGGACCCGACCTTCTCTATGGTCGCCATTTTCGGCGTGTTCTTTACCTTCTTCCTTGCTGTTAGACAGTATGCAGCTTTTCGGTAAGCCCTGCTAATCGTATGCCAGTGATGGCAGGGCCGAGAGTCCAATACCCAGTCCAGCGGCAGATGTTCAATCCGCTTGATATCAATCGTGATGGGAAGGTGAATATGAAAGACTTGAGAGCTGCGAAGGCAGCTGTCGTCTCTCGTCTCGATCAGGATGGCGATGGCGACTTAGATTTCAAGGATATACAGAAGCTCGCAGACAATCTGATATCTAAGAGCAAGAAGACCTGTAGCAGATGTGGGAAGCAGCTGAAGAAGAAGTCGAAATATCAGACTGGAGTATGTGTCGAATGTTATCGAAATCCAACAGATGAAGAGAGATGCGTAGCTGTCACATCATCAGGTGAGCGTTGTCAGAGACGTATATCTGACAAATCGCACAAGGGCTACTGTGGCATACATATTAGAAAGTATGAAGCACAATAGCCAATAACCATGGTATAACATGATTAGACCATGAGTGGTCGGCGGACTCGAAAAACTTGTCCGTTCTGCCAACATCCTGAGAGAGATGATTTTGAGGCTAATTTTCGAGCTGGAATCATTGATTTGAACCAGCTGGATAGAGATCAAGGATGGCCCAATGGCACATCTCATAAGCATATGAGAGCACATAGCGGCCAATTTAGCAATGAGAGTAATGTGGACTGCCCCATATGCACACATCCAGAAAGGGCTGAGATCGAATCTGCAATTATCGACCAAAGAGCCAGTATCATAGATTTCGCAGAGGAATTAGAGATTGAAGAGAATGCTGTTAGCTTTCACATGGAAAAGCACACAAAACCACTCATTCAACGACAGGCCAACATTGAGATTCTTCCCAAGGCCATACAAACCACTCACGACAGCTTGCATAGAGTCGAAAGGAACATGAATAGGATGGATAACATACTATCTCTTCATTTGGACCGTCTCGAAGAGCAGATGATCAACTCTCCAGACTTGGTTTCTACAAAGGACTTAGACCTCGGTATAAAACTACACAGAGAAGTGCGTGAAACTCTCGGAGAGCTGGCGAAATGGATGGATAAGCTCAAGGAAGTAGATAAGGTTGAAAGTGTGTCTGTGATCAGTATCATGCAGCAGTATTTCTCTGAGAAGGCTCCAGACGAGTGGAGGACGATCAGATTGATGCTGGCGGAAGCAGGAGTGATGGACGAATGAGCTTTTATTCAGACGACCCGTTAGACCGTCCGAGTCATGATGACCTTCAGCTCAAAACAGGTATCAATGCAGAGAGGTTTGAAGATATACTGCATGGAGGCATACCTACGAACTGGGATGACCTATTCTTATTCATGGAAGCTCTTGACTTTGTTGTAGATGAGTGGAGAAACTCAATGGCATTCTACAATTTAGGTGAAGAAGCCGAAGAATGCTCATCATTAGTGCTTGCACAGAACGCATCTACCAGATGGGCTATCTATGCATTCTTAGACCCTGATTTCGATGATATTGACTTTGTCGAGGTCATGAAGGAGTTAAACTCCTTGAAGCAGAGCTATGTGGACATAGCCAAATCATATGCACGAGACCCTATACTATCTCATTGGTATCTCAACCTGCCTTTGCACGTATCCGGGGCTTTCAAAGCGATTAGACAGAGAGAAAGAATCGAGAAGATGAAAGAAGACATTTACAACGCTGAAGCAAGGGGTGCACTGTTCAAGTAAGGGGAGTCTACAATGGTATCAGCAAATCCAAGAGACATCGGCAACCTCTACCGTCCAAGGACTCAAGAGTTCACAGGTGGAACCAACCCTCGTGAAGTCCTTGATCTTCAGATAAACCCAAATGAGGATGATGATGGTTTATCTCACAATTCAAGGAACACCACAGAGGATAGTGAGAGCAGAGACCAAAGAGACCCGAAGAAAAGAAGGGATAGAGCTCTTAGGGAGCTCGCTCCAGCATTGCAGCACATATCCATCAAACCAGAGGCCATGGATGACGTGGTCATGAGGTCTCCTCGATTTGAGGAAGAGAACAAGCTCTTGGAAACTGGTCTCGGTGTTGATTTGGGGGCGAGAGGACTCTCATTGGCAGCTGGTGCCAACAGAGGACCTGCCAGAAGCGACACGCCCTATGTTACATACGGTAGGGACAACTCATTGGGTTCATTCGGCAAATCAAGCATAGAGAAAGCCAAGAGGAAATACAAAGGCAGGAAATACTCTGAGGACGAGGAGTCTGATGACGAAGAGAAGAAATCCAAGCGTAGCAACAAGAGAAAGAAGAAACGCTCCGGCAAGAAGGGCAAGAAGAAAGCAGGTGGCAAGCTCAAAGGTTCAGCAAGTCGAAGCCCCAGTAGGACATCAAGAACCCGTGCGGCTGCTGTTCGTCATGTTGTAGACAGAGATACCAAGAATCAGAAGTTTGGCCATTCACTAAGTCGCCGTTTCGGTCTCGGGTCATCCACTGAGCTACCTCTGAGGTTGAGAGACCCCATAGCATATGCACGTAAGTTAGCTAACGAGAAGCTCAGGAGACAGACAGGAGCTTTGCCACAACAATTCACAGCTCACCGATCAGCTTCAGCTGGTGTATCGGAGGGAGCTACTCGTGGAGGCTATGTCGGGGGAACGAAAGGAGGATCAGGTCGTGCTGCTCAAATGGCAGGTGCAAACCCCACCAGTATGAGAGCTGGTGCCACTATCGACAGGTTGCTCGCAGGAGCTGCGGGAGACCCACTTGGAACGAGCGACCCATTGCTCGCAAAGAAAGCAGGTAGCTTGTCCAGAGTAGAGCTAATCTCCCTTAAGAAGAAAATCGAAGCTTTGATGCGTAAGATTGAGAAGCTTACTAAGGCAACTCCAGAGCTTGAGGAGAATGCGAAGAGAGGTGCCACTGCAACCGAGAATGTGGCTTCAGCTCCTCAAGGGGGCACGGAGCGATTAGACCCTTGGATGTTTGAGGACACGTCTGTTAATACTGTAATAGGCGTGGTGGGTAAAAAATGAGCCGAGACTGGGTCTTCGACCATGATCGGTATATCATTCGCAAGGGCTGGGGACTCTATAACGCACAGGCTCTTGCAGATATGATAGCTGCTAATCCCGAAGCCAACCCGATGTCTTTCCTCCTTGATGATTCTCTAAAGCTAAATGTCTTGGACAGCGATTACACTGGGCCGGAAATAGATGCGATAAATATAGCTCTTCACAACAATATGGTGGGGCGAGACGTAGCTGAAATCATACACAGTGGGCCAACCGACCCTCGATACAAGGACGCTGTCGCTGCGGCCATGGCAACTGGGGCTCCGAAAATAAACGAAGCTATCGAAATGCAAAATAGAATCAATGCTCAAAGGAGAACGACATTGGGCGTCAATGAAGCAGACCAGTCATTCAAAGATATACCGAGTGCATTCGCTATGAATATGCGGACAAGGCAGATGGAGGCTAACCCTGCATGGAAAATAGGTGTCAGAGAGCGTGTATCACAGTTAAATCGTGGAAAGGGGAGAGGAAAACCAACAGCTACCTCTGTCGGGGGTAATTTGGTGACGCACATAGTGTCAGGCAAGACCAATCAGATAGAAGGGTGGGCCAGACCATATGAAGAAGCTATCAAAGGCATGACGAATGCTGCTGGAAAAAGCATAGACTGGTCTACCAGAAATGACCGGATGATCAGAGCTCACAAGGACTCATTCACTCCTTCCTTCAGAGACGGCGTCAATTTCTTTGATGATAGCCAATACCTGCATTTTCACGGCGAAATAGGCAGGGGCACTCAAGAGGGGAAGGGCTCTGACGAATCTCTTGTGGACTATATGGCTACAGACAATGCATTCAGCACAACTGGATACTCCAACCATGCAATTGAATCCACATTCGGCAGGGGTATGAGAGAGGATGTCATGGATGATATGCCTGTCTCGGACGAACAGATAAGTGAAGAAGAGCTAACATCACAGGCACAAGCTGATCCTGTGCGAACGCTTGCGGACTTTCAACGAGAAAAAGAAAGTAAAATGTCAATAATACACCCTGAATTTAGAGATTCGCCCACTATACGAAACATAACCAGCAATCAGAAGCACTATTTGTTCAACCCTTCTACTGGAGCCTTTGGCAAGAAATTACTAAACTATCTTACATCAGATGAAATGGGACATAAGATGACAGAAGACGAAGCAAAGGAAGTCATGTTCCAAGCTTCTCAAGGCAAAGGCAAAGGCGTTGATAATCGATTGATTGCAGCTATCGAACAGCACCATACGTCAAAGGGCATCATGCCCCCTCATTATAACGGTGATGCGGTATCTACAGCTCCTGATATCCAAACGGGAGACTCACGGGTCGGAGCTGAGCAAGTTCCTGAACAAGTCATTCCTGTGGAGACTCCAGACCCAAGTGTTCGACCCCCTCAGCCTCGATTTGTCCCACCTCCTCAAGCTCCGAGACCAATAGCATCTCCTCCTCAACCGAGGGGCGGACTCAATCTGCCGGGTGGCCTGAGCCCGGCTCTACAGAGATATCTGATGGGGTCTCAAACTCCTGCTCCTTCACCACCTTCCGGTATAAAAACAGATATACCATTGTCAAGTAGACCTCGACAGGGTAGTGGAGGCGATAGCATAGAAGAAGAAATCGCTTCAATAATATCTCAGCTTGAAGCAAGTGGTAGAATTGTGTCGAAAAGTGCTACTTCTGACATAGAGAGCTATCTTGAAATGGTTCAGCTCGAATTGGCTAAATCAACCATAGAGGATATTTATGACGTTCCGACCTTCGATATAAACTCGCCAACAGACATTGCGATGATGGGAGCCCACATTCAAAGACCGACCCCTGATGTGATTAGTATATTGTTCACCAAGGGAGACTGGAGAAACATCGCCAAGACGATGGGGATCGAGCATGAGAAGGTTCAGATGGTGAAGGTGGCGTTCTCATGAATACAGTATCTGATATGCTGTTCAAGCATTTTATCCAAATGGATATTTTGAAAGAGCGGCCATTTACTCAAGAAGAATTAGATTTTCATGGCGGACAAAGAAATGCCGAACAAGTAAGAAGGTCGGGAAATGCAATAAGGGCAGACCAGTATCGCAATTTGCCGAAACAGGTAATGCCCGGATATGGAACTCCTAAGAGAACAATGTCCGATCAAGAATTAAGTGAAGGCGTAGATTCTGCACTCAATAACCCCAAGCCTCAAGGTAATTTCACTGAGAGGCTTAATGAACTCAGGCCGGAAGCTAAACCTCAGCAACCTCAACCTACGTTTGATGGCAGTATGTTCAATCTACCACAGGCAAAGGACGCTGAATTGCCAAGGAATGCACCAGCGGGAACACAGATGGTCTCTGGTAGAGCAGACTACAGCAATGTAGCCCCGACTAATAATCCTGAGAAAGAAGCGGCAGGAGCACAGTCTGGATTTGGCGGCTTTGACTCAGAAGGCTTCCGAGATATGTTCGGTCAGGAAGCTGAAAACGCACCATACAAAGATAAGAGAATAAAAACAGGTGGCTTTGCCAGAAATATAGCTGATTCAGCTATGGACAGACTCGCAGCTGCCAGAACAGGACAGAATCCGTTTTCCAGCAAGGGTGCTGCTGCGGGTCAGAGAGAAAGGTTCGGAATAGGCCAAAGCACACAAGCAGACCGTGTCTCAAGGCAGACTGCGAATATGCAAAATGAAAAGGCGGGAAGACTCAAGGGTAAGCAAGCTGCAAGGTTCAATGCTGCTACAGTCAGAGCTCCGGGGGCTGGTGGCCTTTCCGGTGGACGAGAGCAGCAGGAAGCCATGAGAGCAGCTACGACTGAAGAACCAGCCCAATCAACCACAGCAGCACCACAAGAAGCATCAACAAACGAAGGAATGAGTGTAGAAGATGCAAAGCGAACTCTTGGAGATACGGCTTCAGATGAGAAGCCAAGGACCGGAGCACCATTGTTCGGAGGAAAAGAAGGCGGTGTAAAAATACCCGGATGGAGAGGGGCCGCAGATTATGCAAAGAAGAACCCCGGCAAGGCTGGCCTTATGGCTGGACTCCCTGCGGCGGCTGGCTTTATGGGTGGTTTGTTGGAAGGCGGAATCAACTTGGCAAACCAAGGATATCAGGCAATCCAAGCACGACAGAACCCCAATCTCAAAAGAGCATCTCATGATATGTTAGAGTATAGTCCAGAGCT
>Ga0181413_1000640_pt1 | contig 10786 bp, 17 predicted proteins | sample 36SPOviralmetaG_FD_130111 | JGI IMG/M metagenome (GOLD analysis project Ga0181413, IMG submission 130111) | Marine viral communities from the oligotrophic San Pedro Time Series (SPOT) site, San Pedro Channel, CA, USA - 36 SPOT_SRF_2012-09-28 | ecosystem: Environmental > Aquatic > Marine > Strait... | reverse complement strand
CACCAAAAGTATCTGATATAATAAATTCAAATCCACCTTCCATTGCACAAACATTATAAGTGTAAGTCTGTCCAACATCTTGATAAGTATATGTTCCGTCTGGAATTTCTGTACTACCATCACCACTAACAAATGACCAACCTGTTTCACCTGGCCAATTATCTAAAGTTACTTCTATCACTAATGGTACATATCCTACATCACAAGCTTGACCTCCACAAGAACCATCATCTACTGTTGCCCATGGATTGTAATTAGGAGCATTTTCATCTGTACATCCTTGTGTACATGGGTATGGAGTAAAGAGTATTGTATCTGATGCTAGGCTATCTGCTGTAAATAATTGGGCATAAAATTCATCTTCCCAATTAGGTGGCATTGTACCATTACCAGCATAAACCCCCCATATACCATTATCTATATCTGTGTCAAAATTATAAGAATTAGTTCCATTACTACCATAAGTTATTTGAGTTATATTACAGTTAGGGTTATCTGAAACATCCCAGTTGTAATAAAGAATTGCTAAACCACCATCACATGTTTGTTCTACATAAATATTATCGATTGATTCACAAGGAGGGTATTCACATAACATTGAATCGTTTATATCCGCATCAGGATTATAATTGACTGCACCTTCATCCATACAATCAATAACTGGTGGTTCTGGTGGAGCACAAGGTGCTATTGTTAAAGATTCAATTAAACCTATACCATAGTTTCCTTGGGCAAAAAATAAAGTATCCTGACAAGCATTTGACACTAAACAATAACCATCATTAGGCCATGATAAACCATCCCCATAAGCATCTAATAATTCAAATGTATAATCTCCTGATTCTAAAGAATCGATTACAATAAAGGCATTTGGTTGTCCATTATCATAAGGACCACCTGATTCAATAACACCATAACTATTTGATAAATTCCATGTTACTTCATCTGCATAACCATCAAATTGAAATTCAACATTTACCCAAGTATTTTGGGTTAACAACAACATTGGCAATAATGCCAATAAAAATAATAACTTTTTCATACGCTTTTTTTTAAAATTGATCCATTAAGACTTCATCTATTACTTCTTGTACCTCATTTTTCGTTGCTTTCATAGCAAACGAAATGTCAGCTTGAAATCTCTTTACTTCTTTTCCATTAAATACTATAATAGTAGGTACAACTACTATTTTCCATTCTGCTTGAGCAGCTGCGTCAGCTGCTATATCAATGTACTGAATTTCGCAGTCTTTTAACTTTCCTACCCATTCTACATTATTTGCTGAATTCCATCCAGCATTAAATTGTACTACACATAACTCTGATTCACATGGTGATTGAGTATATACTAAAAGGGGTAATAATAATAAAAATAATAATTTTTTCATATGTTTTAATTTAGTTGGTCTATTTTGTCTTCAATACGTCTAAGATCTTCTTTTATTTCTGTTACATCATCCTGTGTATTTTGGATAGTTAAACGTATATTTTTGTCTTTCATATCAAATTCCATCCTTGTAACATCAGCTGGTGGAGGTATTGGTAATTCTTTAGCTTCAGCTATGTCAGCTTGAAGTGTAAACCACATTCCTACTATAGTAAAAATAAATACTGCTATACCTCCTAGGGTTTTTATACTTACATTAAAGCCTGTATCTTCATTTAATTCTTTTGCCATTTTTTTAAAATATTTTGTAGTTAAGTCCAAGTGAGAAATTATGCCATTCTCTATTCCAATATTTGTTATATTTACCCTCAATAAAGGTACCTAAATTTTTATTAAACCAATAACCAAAAATCAAACCGCCAGAATAATCTAACCATTGACCTCCATTAAAATTATGATATGAGTATTCATTTCCATCATCATAATGATAAGGCATTAAATTGCCCCATGAATGTAACCAAAACTTTTTATCGTAATGATAAAAGTCAAAACCAATAATTACGGAATGCTGTAATGTATTGCTTAATTTATTTCTTTCTGATTCAACAAATCCATCTAATACTTGTGGTATAACAACCTCTTTCCATACCTCATTAGATGTTGCAACTATATTTCCATTTGGATCTGTATATGTACTAGTAAAAGGATCTATGTTATATCCTTCTTGTAATGCTAAATATGTGTAGTGTAAATTTCCGTTTTCTAATACCCAATTTGCTAATGGGTCAAACCCATAAGGTTCAGCAAATCTTTGTACTATTCCTATATTAAGTGATAATTTTTTGCTTATTTTTTGTCTGTATCTTTGTGTTGATTCGAAATATTCAATATCTGCAAATCCATTTGTATAGTATTCTACTTTAATTAACCATTTATCTGCAACATATCTTAAAAAATGATGTTGATCAAAATATGATAAACCTTGTTGTCTTTTATATTCACCTTCAAATAAAAATTCAAAACCAGTTACTTTACCCATTGTTGCTGCATCAGAAAATGAATTTTCGTTTCCTTTTTTAAATGCTTCTTTTGGTAAATAACCAAACCTTGCAATTTTTCTTACACCAAATTTTATTGAATAATCAAAAGGCGTTTCTATAATGTCTTGGTTTAATGTACCTGTTGTAATAGAATATATGTCATCATCAGATATTGATGTTCCCCCATTAACGGCACCATAAAATGTTGAAAATTTAAAGATTTTTTTAACTTCTTTTTTTAGGTTAAATTTTTTTTCCTCTGTTTGACCTAACATAAGAAGAGGAAATGCCAACAGCATAACTAATAGATATCTCATCACAATGGGTTTTTGTAATAAATATAGAAAAGAAAATAAAAAAAGCAGCCCTTTCGGGCTGCTTCTAGGATTTTAACGACATGATCCTTGTTTGCCGTGTGGTGTGGGTGCCTAACTAGGCAGCCATTGCAAATACTGACTCTTCAGTAGCTACAGTCTCTTTTGCAAGAGATCGAATAGCAAATAATGAAGCGAAAACATTTGTTATCACCGTGTTAACCTGTTTGCCGGTTACTGCGTTGGTCTTCCCTATACCCTTACTTGCTGTCAAAGCCGGTCATCCCCCTATCGTGTATTTTTAGTGGAGATGCCGGGAATCGAACCCGGGTCCAAACAAGCAGCTAATATAAGTACTAGCGACCATTTATACCTATAAAAAATATGTTTATTCGAACCAAGTTATTGGTTTAAAATTTTTACTTTATTTAAAGCGTATTCCCATATTTCTTTGGTATCTTTATATTTGTGATGTTCTTGGGTTTTCATTTTTTTAATTTGTTTATCAAATTGCTTTTGTACCCCAAGTTTAGTTATTTCTTCTTGAGCAAACCACCAAAAATCTTCTACTGACATATTATTTAATCCATTCGTTATATGCTAGTACATATGCTTCAAGTCTAGAAAGATTTGGATCTTCTTTAAGTTCCTGCATAGCCCATTGTTCTACTTCTATTCTTAAACCATAAGCACCCGCTTCTAGCAACAATAATTCAATTTGATCATCATCCTCTATTTTGCTTTCGGCCTCTCTTTTTTGGTCTTTCATTTGGAAAAAGTCTATAATGCTCCTCCCAATATTTTTTCTCAACCAATTCCATCTTTTTTTTACTATCTTTAGTGATTCGCTGTTTTCTTCCATTTTCATGATATTTAGGTTCTTTTAATTTTTCTAATTTATAATATAATTTTTCGAGTTTATCGTATGTTGTATCTAATTGTTCTACCATATAGGGCCCACGAGGATATTTATTTAAATCATAATGCCATCTAGAGTCACCATAATCTACAGTGAATTTTATTTTTTTTTCTATATTTTCTTTAGGTCTTCCTCTATTTTCTTTCATGATACTAATTCTTTTTTTAATAATAAATTATTTAATGTTTTAGTTATTTCATTTATATTATTAATATTAATAAAAGATGCATCTTTACCATACATTTGTTTAAAATTATTTTCTGCATCATGTTTATAACTATTATATTCACCTTCTATAAAATAACTTAATATATTAACCCCACCTTTTTTGATATTTTTTATTACTCTAGCTGTATCCAATATTGCTTTTTTACCTTTATATTCTAAAAATGTAGGCATTCCATCACTCATATTGATAAGATATGAATCTAAGTAATATGAAGAATTAGGTATGTTTAATGCTTCTAAACATATACCTTCAGGTGTTAATCCATCTTCACGATAATATTTTAATTTTTTTAAATCTTTTAATTTATGTTTTTTACTATCAAAAGCTAAAATTAATAAAGGTACTTGACCTCTTGTAAATGCATCTCCAGAAGTTCTAATAGATATTAATATATTAATATTATCCATATTGAGGGATACATAACCTAATGCTATAGTATTAATTAAAACTTGTTCCCATTTATCCCCCCTCATACTACCACTACCATCAATTGATATATTTAAATTAATTGGCTTATAATTTGATTTATCTATTTTATAAAATAAATCTTCTTCAAAATTAGCAGCATATATTCTCCTAGGATCTATCTTACCTTGTTTTAATCTTTTAGATGATGAAGTAATTTGTTCATTTCTAATTTGTAATTTATTTAATAATCTTTTACCTTTAGTTATTCCCTGTTCTATTAAATTATTATTTTTAGTATATTTAAATGAATGAAATTTATCATATAAATTTTCATTTATAGATGCATCACTAATCCCATCCATTATATGAACTGGTCTTTTTTTATTAGCAGATGTAATAAATTCTACTTTAATAAGAGATTCACTAATAGCTTTTATTTTATTTTTATGTAAAGTTGATATTTTTTGTTTATGAACTTTTCCCATAGTAAAATCTTCTTGTTTTTTAAGTAGATTTTTTAAGGATTTTATAGATGCACCTTTAGGGTTGTTATTTTTTTTATTTAATTGACTTTGTTTTGCATATTCTTCTTTTGTTAAAGTTACTAAATAATCACGGATACAACTATACATTTTAGATGCAATATTAAGTGAATCTAAAGTATTTTCAAGTCTACTAATATTTTTTAAATCTAATATATTATACACTTCTTTTAATTTAGTTAAAGCAGTAAGATCTGTGTTTTTATTAAATATATTAATTATACGAAATATGTAAGATTCCCAATTTTCTTTTCTAAATTTATTACTTAGAATTCCGTTATCAACTGTACTATTATAAAAATATTTATCATACATTGCTTTATAATAACTTTGATAACCAGGAGCTGTATTATAAACTAATTGGTCTATTCTTCTATCTTCAACAAAATTAAGTAATAATAATATTATTTCTTTACCATGTATTAAATTACGTTCTAATAAGAAATTACCTATTTTTTTAGGTACATCAAAATTTGTATAAGTACAATGCGCCCCCTCATGTAATGCTAACCCAATTGTACTGTCTAATGTATTTTGTGTTATGTTTGATGATATGGTGATTGATTTGCCATCAGTCATACTATCACCTGTAGTTGTAAATTCAACTGGTATTTCTTCTCCAGTAAGTATTTTTACAAAATTAGTTATGCTACGTTGTGTGTTAGCTAATTCAATTAAATCAAATTTTTCCCATGAGTGTTTACTCCAATATTTAGAACCTTTATTCATATATTTTATTTTTTAATAATAGTATCCATTTTCATCACATAATAATGTATAACAATCAGCATCATATGCTATTATATCAATTTTAATTTCTCTCTCAATGTTATTAATATTTCCTATAATATTTAAAGTATCTCCTATTAATGATTCGTTAACATATACCATTTGATATCCTACTCCATTTTCATCCGCATGAGTGCTGTAGTTTACTACAGAAGTCCATGTTGTATCCTGAAAAGCAACTACATAATATTCATCTGGTGAATTCCAATAGACCCTTTGATAGGGAGAAGTATTATATGTTATTTTAAAATAAGTATTACTTAAATTATCAGGATACATAAATTTATAAGTTTTAGTAATATCATTGTAGTCTAGTTCATCAATGTATATTTCTAAATTAGATGTATCATCTATTAAATCTTTATATTGATCCTCACAACTAGTTAATATTATTGTTAGTATTAATAATAGTTTTTTCATATTTTATTTTTTAAAGTTTAAATTTATCCATAAACGAAATGCTGATATAGCAAAAAGTAGTAATGATAATAAGGGGCTTGTTTCTATTGTTAAAACTCCTATTACCAAAACGTAAAGTGGAATTTCTAAAATTTCAAATATTGGGTGTAAATGTTTCATAACTCATCGTTTTATCCGATAAGATACGAACCCTCTTTGGCTACTCCAAGTTTTTTCGCAATTATTTTTAAAGACAGCTGAGATATCTTTCGCCTCTATCACAAAGAATAGTGATAGCGTTAGTTTTATTATTATCACGTAACCATTCAAATGATGCTTTCACATTAGCCCCCGCACTTATACCAACAAATAATCCATATTTACTGGCCATATATTTAGCTATTGTTTTTGCGCATTTTGTTTTTACAGTTTTTATTTCGTCTACGAAATCCAAGTCCACTAGAAATTTGCTTCCATCCCCTATTCCTTGTATCCCATGAAGCCCTGGTTGTTCTCCTGACATGACTGCTCTCTCCGCCGGCTCTACGGCAACGATCTTCATATTCTTCCAGTAGTGTTTTAACTTTTGCCCGCATCCCATTAAAGTTCCTCCTGTGCCTGTACCTAAAATAAAGGCGTCTGGCGCTGTAGTATTTTTCCATTGTTTAAATATTTCTTCTCCTGTATTATTAAAATGTACTTCTATATTCCATGGGTTATGGAATTGGTTGCAATTATACCATCCTTTAGCTTTACATAAATCATCTCTCATTTCGATAGCACCATCAAAATCACCTTCATCTACTTGTATTAATTCTGCACCGTAAAATCTCATCATAGATTTTCTTTCCTCAGACATATTAGAAGGCATAATAATTTTCATTTTATAACCCCTTTCAGCAGCTAACATAGCAAATGCAATTCCTGTATTACCTGAAGTTGCTTCACATAATGTGTCGCCTTTTTTAATTAACCCATAAGATTCTGCTAAATTTATTATGTATGTAGCCATTCTGTCTTTAACTGAACCACTTGGGTTCATAAATTCGGCTTTTCCCCAAACTGTTAAATTACCTAATGTAATTGGGATTAGTGGTGTATTACCTACATTATCTGATAAGCGCATATAACCTTAATTATTATTCCCATCTTCTTAAATATTTTTCTCTTTGATCAACATCTACATAATGGACTGTGTCGTATTTCCCACAATGTGGGCATCTTAATTTTTCTAAATTACTTGCTTCATTAATCTTCCATTCACCCTCGCAAATGGTATCACTACATTTATAAATGTAAGTATGACGTATAAAGATTTTATGGGACATTGAATACTTTTGATAATAAATAATTTAGTTAAACTTAAATATCGTAAATACATATATCTATTTTTTATCTTCACAAGGTTCTTTACAGGTATCCTCATTATGGTAAGGAAACCATTTATTCCATAAATCTTTTCTTCTATCACACCCACAATCTTTATCCCCATATATCCACTTTACAAAACGTTTAATTCCTGTAAATATCATTATTTTCTCAAAAGTATCTCCAAAGCCTTTACTTTCTTGGTTTTCTTGTAGTGTTTGTTTGATTTGGTCGCGTAGATCCATTATTATTAGAATTATTATTGTTAAAACTAGGCCTATTATTAGGCTTATTAGGCTTATTGGGTTTATTGGGTTTTATTATAACATAATTAGTATATGTTGGTTTATTCCAATTCCACCAATACCAATTTGGGTATGTTTGTTGGTATGTTTGAGAGGGGTTACAACATCTATGATCTGTTAGGCATTCTTCACCCCTTAACATTAACTCGCATTTAGGAGGTTCATATGTTATGGCACAACTACTTAAAAGTAATATAAAAAATAATATTTTACTCAAATTCCCCATAAATGTTATATGTTTTAGGTTTTTCTGGTTCAGGTTCTGGTTTTTCTTCTTCAGAATACACAAATACTGCGCCTTCTGCTGCCTTTACTAAAAAGTCATGTTTTTTTGTATTTTGAAACACCCATTCTATACCTTCAGTTAATGAAGACAATATAGGTTCATCAGAATTTACTGGAGTCCATCTATCTCCTGGAGGAAAGCGTTTTAAAACTTGTTTTACGTGTATTTCTTTATCTACCATTTAAGTATTTATTTAATTCTTGCGGCGTGGGCATGCCTATAGTTTTTCCGCACCCCCCACAGACGCATCTAACAACAAAAGTTGAGGAATCCTCATTTTCTTTAATAGATTTTACAACTTTATTTAGATGTTCACAATTATTTTGTAAATTATCAATTTCTTTTAAAATTTTACGCTTCTTCTCAATCAAAGAAGCTACTTTTTTATCACTTGCCATAAAATAAATTCTAAGCAACCTTTTCGTAACTTCTATACTACACCCATCATACTACATATATACGCCCTGACATTAAAAAATCAAAATCGATAGTGATACATATGTGGCGGACGAACCAAACATGGATAGATACGCGGTGGACGGTGTGACGGTGTACGGTGTATATATGAGGCTCGATTGAAAAAGGGTGTGAGAATCTCTTTTTTGATTACTGTATAACTTACAGTCAAATGGTCTATTTGGAATTCTGTATTATAATGTTATGCCTACAGCGAATGCTACGAATATAATTAACACATAGATATAGGCGCTGATGTCGACTTTTTTTTCTTGTGAATTCATAATGTTTTTTGTTGATACATAATATTCCGTGAGGCTACAGCGATGACTTATATATGAAGTGATTATGACGTTTTTATGCATATATTTTATATGCGTATATACGCTCGATGGTGAAAGACCGTTAGCGAACTGAGAGTCACGCCAGCCCGCGCGTGATCCGCGCACATATGTCGACGGCACGCATATGTGGCGCCCTTATATGCACACATACGTGCGCGTTGCGCTAGCGTACGACAAAATATGTTTACAAATTATTATTTTATAAACTTAACAGTCTTTAAATTAATAGTAACATTCACACGTTTGCCTAATACAAACGAATAACCTTTAACTTTAGTACGACCAATGTAATCTATATTACACACATGACCACCTACAACGCTTGTTATATAACCATGTTTATTTACTTTATCACCACACACATACACATACTCACCAGCACTATCATTGTTGACTTTAAATTTTACACCATGTATAAATTGACTATGTAATTTATTATATAATCTTTGCTTACGCAATCTAATTTGCCTAGACGATTTTTTATTTACAGGTCTGCCTGTATTATTATTACGACCATCTACTTTAACTTCTTTTATTACGTTGATATTTACTTTATTCATGTTATTATTTTTTAATTATACCATGAATATACGAACCCTCTTTGGCTACTCCAAGCCTTTATGCATAAGTCTTTAACAAGCCTGCATGAGGCCGTCATACAAACAATTATTCACACAGCCAAATATACACACACATGCTTGTGAACAACCATATTGTTCATAAACAACTCATATGTTCATAACAAGTAAGTAGGCTATATAGAAAAAACGTGGTTGGCTCACAGCATGTATGTACGTGAGTCCAGTCTAGTCTACTTACATACATTTAACATTACATATACCATATATAGAACTATATATAAATCTACATACATTTACATATACACATATACTATTATATATACTATAATGCATTAAACAATGTACATTATTGTACGTTTATTCATTAAGTACAACGTATATTATATAGAAAAAACAACACAACACATCGCTATACATTATTATATTATATTACAGTTATTACATTACTCTCATAACAACATACACTGCATAACATAACATAAACGCTAGTATTATATCTAATTCCATTATTGGAAATAATTTATTATACTGTCAAATACATTATATTCATACAAATACATTATACCACATAGTATCAATACCCACTTAATTACTCCAATTAGTGTATCTATTAAATTCGTTATTAGTGTTTTTATTAATTTCATATTCGATTTTTTATTTTTTTAAATATATTATTTATTAACTTATATATTGCTATTATTTTTATTACATCCTTCATTCTCAAATTTATTTTTTATTATTATATCTATTGCTTTAAACGCTATAAATCCTGTTATTAATGCCATATTGTAATTGATTTTAATTTATTTATATTTTTAATATACATAAATATACGAACCCTCCTTCGCTTCTCCAAATATATTTGCAATTACCTTCAATATGTTTTTAATGTATATACGTAGGCGGTTTGTATGGTGTTAATAGTAAGCTGCTTTTGTTCATAACTTGCTAAAGACTTCCGCTAGAAAACTAGGAGTAGCCAAAGAAAGTTCGTATATTTACGAGGTAAATATGATGATATATTTACATAGTAATAAATAATTAAAACCAAATTATATGATATTAGAAAATTTTAAAAATGGATATAAAGTTTCAAATGGTAGTTTAATAGCTGCTGGTGAAAAAAATGATTGTGTAGTAAGAGCATGTGCTAATGCTTTTAATATAACTTATGATATTGCACATAAGTTTGTTGCTACTGAGTTTAAACGTAAAGCAAGAAAAGGTACTAAAAAAGTATATAATACATTTAAGGAATTAGGTAAGGTAAGTTTTGATTTATTTCAAGATACGTTGTTTCCTATTACTAAAGAGTATAAATTAAAGTGTGTAAATAAGCCAGTTAATGCTAGTTATACTCATAAGCGAGTTAATTATACTGTAAAAACATTTTGTGCTAATTATGGTATTGGTACTTAT
>Ga0181413_1000639_pt1 | contig 10787 bp, 8 predicted proteins | sample 36SPOviralmetaG_FD_130111 | JGI IMG/M metagenome (GOLD analysis project Ga0181413, IMG submission 130111) | Marine viral communities from the oligotrophic San Pedro Time Series (SPOT) site, San Pedro Channel, CA, USA - 36 SPOT_SRF_2012-09-28 | ecosystem: Environmental > Aquatic > Marine > Strait... | reverse complement strand
GCCACCGAGAGGTTATGTATCAGTAAAGCAAAGTAAAGATGGAATCATGAAACAAGTTGTTCCTGATTTTGAAGAATTGAAAGATAAGTACGAACTGCTGTGGAATATACCAGACAACAAAGGGTACCTAGAATTAGTAGCAATTATGCAGAAGTTTGTTGATCAAACTATCTCTGCTAATACAAATTATGATCCTAGCAAATTTGAAGATGGAAAATTACCACTACAGAAAATGATTCAAGATATTTTAACAACCTATAAATTAGGTATTAAAACACTCTACTACCACAATACAAGAGATGGTTCTACCGATGCACAAGCAGAAAAAGAAGTAGTGGCTGAACAGAAGGTTGTAGAGACTACAGAAGAGATTTCTACCAATGAGGATCAATCAGATACTTATTCAACAACTTCAGATAAATATGGAGCGGTAGATTACATACAAGAAGATCCAGATGATTGTGGAGATTCTTGTAAAATATAAGGAAGCGAGGAAATAATGGCATATTCTACATTTAGCCAAGAAAAAAATGATGCACTCAAAGAACCAATGTTCTTTGGCAATCCAGTAAATGTTGCAAGATACGACCAACAAAAATTCGAAATCTTCGAAAAACTAATTGAAAAACAATTAAGTTTTTTCTGGAGACCAGAAGAAATAGACGTATCAAAAGATCGAATTGATTATGGCAAAATGTCTGATCATGAAAGACACATCTTTATTAGTAACCTTAAGTACCAAACACTTCTTGATAGCATCCAGGGAAGGTCACCTAATGTAGCTTTACTACCATTAGTTTCACTTCCTGAGCTTGAGACGTGGATAGAAACATGGGCTTTTAGTGAGACTATTCATAGCAGAAGCTATACACATATAATCAGAAATATTACTAATGACCCATCCTTGATTTTTGATGATATTGTCGGAAACAAAGATATTGTTGAAAGAGCGGAGTATACATCTCGATACTATGACGACTTAATTAATTATCAGCAAGCATATAACCTTCATGGTGAGGGAGTCCATAAAACAGATGTTGGTGAGCTTGACATCAATATGCATGATTTAAAAAGAAAGTTATATATGTGTTTGATGTCTGTAAATGTACTCGAGGCAATAAGATTTTATGTGAGTTTCGCATGTAGTTTCGCTTTTGCTGAACGAGGCTTGATGGAGGGAAATGCGAAAATCATCAAACTAATTGCACGTGACGAACAGTTACACCTCTCAAGCACACAGCACATGATTAATCTTATAAGAACAGGTCAAGATGATCCAGAAATGGCAGAAATTGCAGAAGAATGTAAACAAGATGCAGCTGATATGTTTAAAGAGGGTGCAGAGCAAGAAAAAGAATGGGCTGAATACTTATTTAAAGATGGTTCCATGCTCGGACTAAATAAAGAAATCTTGTGTCAATATGTAGAATATATAACTGATGTAAGGGTGAAAGCAGTTGGAATTGATCCCATATTTAATGTAACTAAGAATCCTATCCCTTGGATGAAGACTTGGTTAGCTAGTGATACAGTTCAAGTAGCACCACAAGAGGTAGAGATAAGTTCATACTTAGTCGGACAAGTAGATAGTGAAGTTAACGTTGAAGACCTAGGAGATTTTGAGCTTTAAATTGCAAGAAATCCAATGAAACAAAAAGTAACTGTCAAAGTTAATGACTCAAAAGAAATAATTTGTAATAAAAATGACAACTTACTCCGTGTTCTTGAAAAAAATGGTTACGAAATTGAATATGAGTGCCAGGAAGCACACTGTGGAACATGTAGAATAATCATGAATGAAGGTGACGTTGAGTATTCTTTTGAACCTGTTGCCTATATTGGTAAAAATGAAGTTTTACCATGCTCCGCTGTTATCAAATCGAATCTTAACCTAACTATTGAATGGTAAAATTTTTAACTTCATTAATTGAGCACAAGGGAATTGAAACTGAGAAATAATAGTAAAATATTAGAAAATACAATACTTTTAATTGTATTTTTTACAAGTAGTTTTCTAAAATTGACAAAAATAAACAATGTTGAGTATAAGTATGACCAACAATTTTCATTTAATGTTTTGCAAAATTGCAAAATTGAAAACCTATTAAGCAGAAACTTAGATTTTTTATTTGTAAATTCTTCGTCCGGCATACCTCAAGGACCGCTTCATTATAAAATAGAATGTATTTCCGGTCTTTTAGGGGTTTCTAATTACATAACTTTTTTACAAATAAAAATTATTGCTTCCCAAATAATGATAATTTTTATCTATCTAATTATAAGAAAAAGTATCGCAAAAAATGTAGCAATCGCTGTAATAACATTTTTGTTTTTAAATCCTTATTTAATTATTTCTTCAAGAAATATTAGTTCTGTTTATAATTATGAATTTTTTATAATTGTTTTTTTAATTCTTTTTATTAATAGAAAAAAATCAAAATCGTTTTCTTTTTTTTATGGCTTAATTTCATCACTAAGTTTTGCAATTTACTTTCCTTATATCATTTATACCTCTACTTTAAATTTTGTTTTTGTGCTAAAAGACGGTTTTAAAAATTTTAATTCAATAGTAATTGGGTATTTACTAGGGGTACTTATGAATATAATTTTGTATCTACCAGTAAAAGATTTAATTACTTTGAGTAATTTAAATCAATCAAAGTCTTGGGGAGTTTCTTCTTACTGGCGAATAATGTTGGAATTTATGTCTGGCAACTCTCTTCAAAATAAAATAAACAGTTCTTTTGATAGGAATTTATTAAATTCTGAATTTCCTCTAAGTGGATGGCTTTACCAAATGAATAATATTTTTATTTTAGCTTTATTGATGTACGGAATATATAAATTAATTATTAATTTATATAAAAACTTACTAGATGACTTTGATGTAGCGTTTCTTTCAATTGTTATTATTAGTGGATTGTTATTTACATTATTAGATAGGCCTCTATATCCACACTATTATTTTTTTACAACAGTAATCTTATATATTTTTATATTAAAACCAATCAAACATTCGTTAAGTTTGACACTTATTACTTTCACTTTTGCAATTACAAGTATATTTCTTATAACTAACTTTCATTCTTATATTGACCAGAATAAAGGTGCCCCAACAAGCGACTACGGAAAGCACTTCAATAGCTGTGGGAGTTTTGTAGACGATGCAAGGGTTTGTAGAGGACAGTAATTTAGAATTGATTAATTTAATTTTTAAAAAATATTTTTATTATCATTTTTAAATATATAAACAGCAATTACTAAAAAGCTTGAAATAAGTGATACTCTGCTGACTATAAATCCTTTGATATCAGGAATAAAATAATTACTTGTACTACCAATTATTTCACTAGGCGTACAAAGGGGATTAATAGTTATTGAAATGCTATTTAAACTGCAGGGAATTAATGAATAAAGTCTGTCAATATAAAATTGTGAATTTAAAATATCTTGTAATGTCAAAGGGTTTGTCATAGAAACAAAAAATAAATTTAAAATAATTAAGGTAAAAGCAAATCGATATAAATTTTTATGAATATTTAGTTTTATTAATAAATATACAAATGTCATTGCAAGTAAAAAAGAGACCAAATGAGTCTTCATAGGGTCCCCCTTTGTTACGTCAAAACTTTTAGGAAAGAATGATAATAAATTTATTGCATTCACTGCAAGGGTTAGAAATCCAATAAACCCTGAGATTCCAAGATAAAATAATTTTTTATTTTTTTCTTTAAATAAGTAATAAATAGACGAGGAATAAAATATTACTGAAAGCAATATTGAAATTTTTACAACACCTAAGCTTCCAGAAAAATTTTTACTTTTGGTATTGCCTTCAATTTTTATACCCCAACCATCATAATGAAACCAGTACCTCTGCCAATAGTCACCAAAGGTATCAGTTAATAGAATCGAGATCATTGAATTTTTTAAATTATCGCGATATGGATTAGTCCATAATTCATTGATACTTAAATTATAAATATATTCAATTTTAGCTTTTGTACTATAGCTTTCAGGTGCAACATGTTCCCATAGATAGTTACCATTTAAAACAAAATTTTCATTTATTATTAAAGAAAATAAAATTAACGATAATAAATTGTACAGTATAAATTTTTTATCAAAAATATTTTTATTAAATGTAATCAAAAGAAACAGGGATAATATAAAAGTAATACTTGCTTTCAAACTAAAAAGGGTTGCAACAATAGGTACAGATACTAAAAGATAAACTGATTTTTTCTTGTTAAAGTATTCAAAGTAAAATAATAACAACCATGGGAGAAGACAAAAGACTAATATTTCTGGCTTAAGAATCATTCTTGCTCCAATTAGTGGTGGAAAGATAGATAAAATAATTAATATTGGTAAAGTATTTTCAATTTTAAAGTTTTGTGTTTTTTTAAGTAAAAAATGAATACCGAGTAAACCTATCAGAAAAAGGAAAAGATTTGCCATTTGTATAGAGGCAGATTTAATGGATTCAAGATTATTTTCTGAATATAGTAGTGGTTCCTTTAATAAATTAAAAAATCTAGTAACAAACCAATAATAGCTAATACCAGACTCAAGTCCCGTTTGGCCATATTCTAAAGTATAAAAATAATCAAAATACTTACCATATTTATTAAAATCTGTACCCCGCGTACTGTTGAAATTTATAAAAGTAATTAAAAAATAAAATAAATTTTGAAAAATAAGAATTGAGAATAAAAATTTTTTATTAAATAAATTACTTCTCACAAGTTAAAAGTACTTAATATGGAGGTAGTTACTGGTAGTTCCATTAGTCAATAATACTTCATATTTTCTAAATAATAGGAACAAACAAATAGTCAGTACAGATAATATCTGATAACCAATGTGTTGTATAATGTTTCTTTTTTGCGTATTCTGAATATCCCAAATCGTTCATGAGGTTTTTAAGTTTAGTTTCATAAATACCAAAATTTTTTTTCTTTGAAAGTATCTCAACTTGTATTATTGGTTTTAATTTTTTTACTAAAGAGATACTTCCTTCAAGCACTTCAAAGGAAAACCCCTCCACATCAATTTTTAAAATATCCATTTTGGATTGATTTGGAAACATTGTGTCAATTTTTTTTACTTCAACTTCAAATGTTTTTAGATTTATTTTCTTACTAGTAAAAGGAGAAAATAAAAATCTTCTTGTTTTTAACCAAAGTGAATCAACAAGAATATTATTTAATGACGACCCCGAAGGAGGGAAGTTTTCAAGAACTGTAAATTTTTCCAATCCATCTATATTTCCTAAAGCGTTTGTATAATGATTCCAAATTATGTTGTTTTTCTTAACAAATTTTTTGAATTCATTTTGATTTACAGATGTATTGGGTTCAAAACTTATTACCTCAATTTTTTTAATAATTTTACGGCTAATTAGCCTAGTTACTAATTGTTTTGAAAAGCTTCCTTTATAAAAACCTACATCAAAAATTACAATATCTGAATTTTCATAAAGTAGGTTTGTAAGCTCTTTATTAAAGTCTGGAGACAAATTTGATAATAACTTGAATAGTAAATTTTTATATTTCACTTGACTAATTGTACAAAAAAAATTTAAAAAAGTTTTATAATATCTAACTTGATATTTAAGAGTCAATTTTGATTCCTGTATTTACATAACTAGGAACAAAATTTGCAAAACAAAAATGTATAAAGATTATAAATTGTCATAAGTTTATGTATTATTTTCCATTTTATATTAAGAACTTAATTAGGCTCAAACAAGTGATTATGTTAAATCTTAAAATATTTGTAGTTACTCACCAATGAAATTTGATTTTTTTAAAGATTAATAAATTTTATATTTAATTGAATTAATTAAGTACATCAAGCCATCAAGTGGCCTGATCTTTTTACCTTCTTCGTAGGATCTTCCTTCATACTTAATTGGCACTTCAATAATTGATTTATATTTTTTTAAAAATTTTGAAACTAGTTCTATTTCAATTGAAAATCCGTTCTCAACTAATTCAATTTCTTTAAAATTTTTTGTCGCCATCATTTTATAGCAGGTTGCTATATCAGAAATTTTACAAAAATGAATCAATGAAAAGAATAATGACATAACCTTATTAGCAAAATAAGTTCTTCTGTAAATATTAATTCTTTCTTTATTACCAATAAATCGTGAGCCAATAATTAAACTTTGGGGATTAGTTTTTGCCTTTTCAAATATTTCTACAATGTCTTCAGGAAAATACTCTAGGTCAGCATCATGTATCACGACAAACTTTGTTGTGATAAAATCTTTTGCATTGTTTAAAGCATTACCTTTTCCTTTATTTTCTAAAGATTTAATATATTTAATATTTTCATTGCTGTCTTCATATTGTTTTGCAATTTTATCTGATCCATCATTTGAATTGTCATCCGAAAGAATTATTTCTGCAAATATATTTTGGTTTAGTAGTCTCTCTATGGATTCAGCAAGAGTATTTTTTTCATTATAAAAAGGAACTATGACACCTAAATTATCCACTTTTAAATTATACCGTTAACTATTATAAATATGTTACAACTTGGGCGCTTAGCTCAGTCCGGCAGAGCGCTTCCCTTACAAGGAAGAAGTCACAGGTTCAAATCCTGTAGCGCCCACAAGGGTTTTTCAGAAATCTAACCTACTAAAAAACTAATCTGACGCACATTTGACCCACAAATTTTTTTAAATCTGTAGATACTCTCTGATAACTTCTGATATCTTTTTGTAATTATTATAAAAAGTTAACTACTTGTTATAGTAAATGAAAACTGATCAAGATAGTAAGCTTGATGGCTACCTAACCCAGATTTATAATCGTAGACAATTGTTTGATTATTCTTTATTTCTACAGATGTACTGTCATCAAATAGAGTAATTGAGTCAAATATGTACTTGTATCCATCCTCCCACCTATTATTTAAATTGGTATCCGTAGAAACAACTTTTTCTATATTTAATTTAAAATTATAACTTTCGTTATTTAAATCAATATATATTTCTCTGGATTTAGATTTCTTTGTGCTTCCGGTATCAGGCTGTAATTGAAATTTTAATTTTACAAAACGAGTTGTTGACGAACCATCAACTACTCCATTAAAATTGAAATTTACTATGTCTCCTTCAACGGCAACAAGGTTTCTCGGTCCATCATTTAAAAAATCACCAGAAACTTGGTCAGATGCATTCAATGATGGAGGTGTGTATGATTGTCCTCCAGAATTAATAACAAAAGCTTTATCAAAAAGTGGATTTAGATTATCTACAACACTAATACTATTTAATGTTGAAGAGCCACTAGATCTCCAAGAAAAAGTAGTAATTTGTTCTAATGAGTATCTGTCATAATTACATTTATTGAAATTAAATTCATTAACTGTCAACTCTGGACCTAAGGGGACTTGAAATCTCATCCCGGTTTCATTTCTAAACACTGCATAAGCAAAGTTAGATATTCTACTTTCTTGATTTAGGTTTTTAATTGCCTTAACTGCCTCTCCGGCGCTGTGGGACTTTATTTCTGTATTTAAAAATCCACGCTCTACTATAAAATTATTTCCATCCTTAGATTCAACTTTCATCAATTCGGTACCTATTAATAAAACTTCAGATACAAAAGCTTGATTTTCGTTGCTTAATTTTATGGTTGTGTCGTCAATCTTAATTTCATCAGAAGTATCTAATCTATTGTCTAAAATATTGTCAGTAATATATACAAGATTTAAAGAGTTTGAAGTACTAAACCCTTGGCCTGAAGCAATATTTTCATATTTGCCATTGGAAATATTTTTTGTAGTCATTAAAAACTTGCCTATTCCATTGTTAGAGCTAACTTGTTGCGAGGATATTGTTCCAACAGAAAATTCACGATTTCCAGTCGCTTTTACCACACTTCCACTTCCACTTTCTGCAAAAGTGTAGAACCAGACTCCTGATGAAAAATTATCCAAATTAAATGTTGCCTCAGTTAGATTCAAAGAAGTTGATAAAGAATTAGGAGTTTTATTAGAAATATTAGATGAAAAAGGAGAAATAAAATAAAATTTATATTTATCACTTCCATCTCCTACTATTTTAATTTTTATCTGTGAACTCGATTCGTCTGTTATCTCGGTAGTTATAGTGGATTCAGTAACGTTGTTATTAAAGACATTCAAGCTATTTGAAACTAATCCGTTTGAATATTGATTTAGTAAACCTGTATTTAGGGAATTTAAGTATGGAGTACCACACACATCATTTGCTGTGTTAACACCCTTAAATAAACTGATAACTTCGTTTGAAGTTAAAGAAACATGGGGAACAATACCATAGTTCTTATTCTGCAAGTCTGTATTAGCCGCAATAATTGTAGTAGTTGTAGTACTAGGAGTAGTAGTGGTAGTAGTCGTTGAATCTGTTTCAATCAATGTAGTAGTGGTGGTAGCAGAATCATTGTTTGATGAAGTACTAACGGCTTCCTCTTCACAACCCGTCCAACTACTCATTTTATTAATTGTATTAGCTCCCACATCACCATCTACAAGTAGCCCTGCAAATGATTGAAAACCTCTAATTGCATTTACAGTTTGCTGACCTAGATATCCATCTTCGTCTCCTGCGTTAAATCCGTATTTGTTTAAAAATTTTTGGACATTTCTAATATTTTGAAAATTTATATTTGAATTATTATCAGGAATACAACTATCTGTATTAGTAACTGTAGTCGTAGTATCTAAAATAGTCGTAGTTGTAATAGAAGATGTTGTTGTTTCGGGTATAGAGATAATACTTTCTTCAACCACTGAATCATTAGTTCCACATAAAACAAATACAAAAACAAAAGCAATTAATCTAAAATTATTTTTTATCACTAATTACTATATTAAAGAGCCTTTTTCGATTTTTTAGATTTTTTTTAAATTACTAAATAAATTATCAATAAATGTAAATTTTATAATCCTATAATCTAGATTATTAATGACAAACCAAAAATCAAAAATCTATTTTTACTTTTCGTCAACTTTAACTCTCCTATTTTTTCTCCCAATTTTTTCTAATTCAAATATTGGTTCCGATTGGGATTCATATGCGTTAATTGGTACTTATGAAAATTATATTAAAAATGGCATATATATCCCATCAAGGCCTCCTGGTTTTCCAATTTATGAATTTTTAATTGGCTTATGCATTGTAATTGGTCAAGGATTAGGCCTTAACTTTGAACATGTAGTTTTATTGTTCCAATTTAGTTTGTTAATATGTTTGAATTTTTTAATATATTGTTTTTTTAAAAAAATTGAAAACAGCAACTGGATAATTTATTTAATTATTTCTGTATCGCCTATTTACTTAATTTCAGGATTATCCGCTATCGATTATATTTTTGGAAGCTTATTTGGGTTTCTGGCAATTTTCTTAACTATGTATTTGTACGAAAAAAAATACAGTAAGTTTTTTATCGTTTTTTCATTAGCATTATCTGTTTCAGCAAGATTAAGCAACTTAATCTTCTTACTTGTTGTGGTTCTATATATTTATACAAAAAAGAAAGATTTGAGACAAAGCATTATTTTAATGCTTTCTTCATTAGTGATTACATCAATAATATATTTTATTTTTTATAATAATTTGTTTAGTTTTTATGTATCTACAGGCGTCTATTCAAACTGGTCTGATATGTTCTGTATGCTTAATTTAACAAATACTGATCATGATTTAATCAATAGATTAGGAAGATTTTTCTTAAAGCAAATTCCTTTCGTGGGAGGTTTAGGTTTCTTAGTATTTTTATCAATTTTTTATAGATTAAAATTTGATGTAAAAGGCAATAATTTTTATTTATTTTTAATCTTTTTATTTTTTGAACTTAGCTTTCTAAGATTACCTACTGAAGAGGGGCATCTCCTACCAGCTTTTATTGCATTTATGCTCATAATCAACAAAAGCAAAAATAAAATAATTTCAATTTTACTTTTATGCGTTTTCTTAAGTAATTTTGTTGATTTAAAATTTTATGAAGTAGACAAAATTAATAGTGCTGCTGAAATATATTTTTCTTTAGGTATTGATGAAGGTTTGTTCCTCGAAGATTACAAGTTAAGAAATGAAATTGCTGAGGATAAATCTTTTCATTATAAAAATTCTCAAATTAGTCTTTATGATGCATGGTCAAAAGGATGTCCTAATAGATGAATAAAAAAGTTGCAGTAATTACATTTGCGAGGTTCCCCTCCGAGATGGCTTATGGGATTCACCTTGTTCAAATAGCTAAAAGTTTTGTAGAAAATAGTTGTGATGTCAATGTTTATTATCCGAAAACATATAACTCAAAAACAATTAACGAGCTACCTGGCAATTATTACAAAGTAAATTCTGATATAAATTTCAAAGAAATAGGAAATGTAGATATTACAAGCTATAAAATTTACAGAATTGCTCCAAAAATTTTACAAAAATTTGCATTCTCGATTAATACTTTTATCTGGGGCTACAGGGTAAGAAAAAATTTAGAAAATGAGGATTTTTTATGGTCAACTAATCCAAATTTAATATTGGTTCTTAAAAAATTATTTAAGAAATCTTTTTATGAAAAGCATGGTGAGGCAAAGTACATTCAAAAATTTTCAATTTCAAAATTAAAAAGAGACAAGAGTGTCCAAACAATTGGAATTACAAAAAAATCTTATAAAGAATTATCTCATATCTTAAATCCTCCTATTTATTTGCCTCTAGGTGTTGATAGAAAATTATTTTTTCCAAAGGGTTTAAAGACATCTCTTTTGACAATAGGATATGTCGG
>Ga0181413_1000632_pt1 | contig 10861 bp, 14 predicted proteins | sample 36SPOviralmetaG_FD_130111 | JGI IMG/M metagenome (GOLD analysis project Ga0181413, IMG submission 130111) | Marine viral communities from the oligotrophic San Pedro Time Series (SPOT) site, San Pedro Channel, CA, USA - 36 SPOT_SRF_2012-09-28 | ecosystem: Environmental > Aquatic > Marine > Strait... | reverse complement strand
TCAATTTCTGGTACACTCGATGTGGTGGACAAAGCAGGTAGAGACAAGGAAACTGCGTACGTCAAAGTGATCAAAGGTTTAGAGCAAAGGCGCGATATAAATAAGTATCTTTACTCTAACACTGCAAGATCAGCTTCAGATCCTAGAAAGACAGCAAGTTTAATCACTTGGATTACTAACGCTGACCTTTCAACAGCAGGAACAACTTCAGCAGTTGCTACTGGTGATGGTTCTGATACAGCTACTTTATCTGGTAATGATAGAGCGTTAACTTTAGCACTTATTGACAATGCTATGAAGTCAGCATTTGATGATGGTGGTAAGCCAGATATGCTTGTTCTAAGTCCAAGTAATAAAGTAGCTTTTAGTGATCTTTCTTCTGGCTCAGTCGTATCCAATGAATTGCATATGACTTCAGCTAAAGAAATGAGCATTATAGGATCAGCTTCTATATACCTCACAGACTTTGGTGAATTATCAGCCGTTGTTGATAGATCAGCAAACAACTCTGAAATTTTCTTAGTTGATTCTGATTATTACTCAATCGGACATTTACCAAACAGAATGATGCAAACTGTAGACATTGCTCCAACAGGCGATGCTACTAAATTCGCAATTCTTTCTGAGTGGTGTTTGATTATCAAAGCACCTAAAGCACATGGTGCTGTTTTTGATCTATCTACATCGTAGATACTAACAATGAGGGGGCGGTCAATCCGCCCTCTTTTATGGGGGATATTTTTAACAGGGGTGTCATTTTTATCCCCCACCAACTAGATTTAAGGATTTTATAATGGGTAAAAAGTTATTATCTTCAGATCCACTTACAGGCAAAAAAACTTACTTAACTGATGATGCGGATGGTTTAGGCATTCAAACAGAAGTCAATATAGATCCTGTATTAAGTGGCGCAAAAAGAGAAGAAGCTGAATGGAAGCCAAATCAATTAATAGGCAACACTCAAAAGCATAAGCAAAAAATTGCTGAGATACCTATGCCATTATATTTTGAATTATTACAAAAATTTGGAAATCCTAAAGATAATCCAAGAGATTGGAAAAAATGGCTTCAAGATCCTGACAATAAATATTTTAGAACAAGTGGCGGAAGATTGGTATGAGTATAAACACATATTCAGAACTTAAAACGGCTGTTGCTAACTTTTTGGCAAGAGATGACTTAACAACCAGAATACCAGAGTTTATTGAGTTGGCAGAAGCACGCATAAACCGCGAACTAGAAACAAGGGAGCAGGAAAAGCGTGCTACAGCATCACTAACGTCAGGTAATGAGTATGTATCACTTCCTAGCGATTTAAGGCAGATTAGAAGCGTAAAATTAAATCAAACGCCTGTCGTAACGCTAACATATTTATCACCTGATATGCTTGATCAGGAATATTCTTCTAATGCTTCTGGAACGCCTGTTTCATACTCAATTGTTGGGCAGGAAATAAAAATAAGACCAAAGCCAGATTCTACGATGACGGCTGAAATAATCTATATTGGCAATGTCGATGCTTTGAGTGATTCAAACACTTCAACAACATTGTTAATTAGAAGTCCTGATATCTATTTATATGGTGCTTTAAATAGTGCCTATGATTATTTATTGGATACGGCTAACGCTCAATTATATAATCAAAAATTCAATACTGCGTTAGAAAGTGTGCGCTACGATGAACAGCGTTCAACTTATTCTCAGGGGCGTTTGCAAATGCGTTCTTCATATCAACGTCAAATTTCATTGAGGTAAAAAATGGCAAAATCAAATTATTTAGAAAATAAAGTGCTTGATCACTTTTTAGGCACTTCATCAACAAGTGCGCCATCTAATGTTTACGTTGGATTATTTACAAGTGATCCGACTGATGCAGGATCTGGCACAGAAGTATCTGGGAATGGTTACACTAGAAAAGTAGCATCATTTAGTGCTTCATCTAGTGGCTCTACATCAAATAGTTCTGCAATAGAATTTACAGCTTCTGGCGGTTCATTTGGAACAGTGACTCACTTTGGGGTTTTTGATGCAAGTTCTTCAGGAAATCTTTTATATCATGGCGCATTAACAGCCAGTAAAGTAATTGCAGATACTGATACATTAAAAATATCAGCTACTGGATTATCAATAACAGAAACGTAAAATTATGGCTTTAGTAATTAAAGACAGGGTAAAAGAAACAACCGCAACAAGTGGCGCAGGCACATATACTTTGGCAGGCGCATCTACTGGCTTTGAATCTTTTGCATCTGTCGGTGATGGCAATACAACTTACTACTGTTGCACTGATGGAACTAATTTTGAGATTGGTATTGGCACTTATACTGCCAGTGGAACAACTTTAGCCAGAACTACTATTTTACAAAGTTCTAATTCAGACAATGCGGTTAGTTGGGCAGATACAAGTGCAAAAAATATATTCTGCACAATGCCATCTGATAAATCAGTATTTTTAGATGGTGATGGTGATTTAAGTTTTACTGGTGCTAACTACAATGTCTTATGGGATAAATCAGACGATGCTTTTGTGTTTGCTGACAATGCTAAAGCTAAATTTGGTACAGATGGTGATATAGAAATATATCATAATAATACTAATGCTTTCATATATAATGATACTGGTCATATATACATTCATAGTGGTGCAAATAATAAAGACATAATTTTTAAAGGAAATGATGGTGGTGAAACTAAAGAAGCTGGTAAATTTGATATGTCTAAAAGTGGTAAACTTACATTAAATGAAGGATTTGAAGTTTCTTCAAATGGTAATGTTACTCTTAAAGATGGTGTTGATATAGTTTTTGAAGGGGATAGCGATAATTCATTTGAAACAACTTTATATGTTGCTGACCCAACAGCCGACAGAACAGTTTTATTACCAAATGCAAGTGGTACAGTAGCTTTACAAAATGCTTCAATAGATATGAATGGTACTGAATTAATATTAGATGCTGATGCCGACACATCTATTACTGCTGATACAGATGATCAAATTGATATAAGAATTGGTGGTACAGATAAACTTAGAGTTGACTCTACTGGCAGATTACACATTGGTACAGATGGCAATTTAGACAGAACCAGACTTTTAACTCAAAGAACAACTGGTATTGGAACTTCTGCTACAGTCATTGCTAGTGTAGGAACTGTTTCATCTTTTGGTGGTCATTACTTTGTTACTGGTAGAGATGCTAATTCAAGTGCAAATAGATTTTGCGACCAACTAGTAGTTGGAACAAATGGTTCAGTAGTGGTTTTGCATTCAAGCACAGTAAGAGCAAGTCCACATAGTAGAAGTTATGATAATTCTGGTGAAAATTTAAGAGTAACAATGGGTGGTGGCAGTTATACAATTCAAGTTTTTTGTGTAGACCAACTTACAAATTAAGGAACAATTATGACAATAACTTATTCATGGTCAAAAAAGAAATTATTTGCAGATTATTTTGGTATTGTTAGCCAAATAGATTTTGAAAGAAAAGGTATAGAGGGTGACAAAACAGAAAAAGCAAATGCAGTATTAGTTGTACCAGAAGATGACCAAGAACACGCAGATAAGTGGACAGAAGACAGATTAGATGATTTGGCAGAAACATATAAAGAAAATTTAGATGCTGAAATTAAAAGAAGAATTGCATTGGAGGAAGCTGTTTAATTATGAAACAAACCCTAGAACCATCTCTCAAAGTCCAAATGGATAAATTATAATTAATGCTTTCAGTCTTTTCGCTTTCGGAAAAATCATTATCTGGTGCTTTTTCGGTTAGTCTTGGTCAGGGTGCGTTTACGGCAGATGCCAGTGTTTCTACAACTGCAACTAAAACTCAGGCATTTAATGCAAGTGTAAGCGGTGATGCATCAACAACTTGTAATGCTGTAGAAGTATTATTTGGTGGTGCTTCTGTCAACGCAAGCGCGACTGTTGCTGATGGATTTGTTAGAATTAGATCAGGGAATGCATCATTAACGGCTGATGCAAGCACAACAAATACTGCAATCAGGGTTCAGAGGTTTGCTTCATCTGTGTCAGGAGATGCAACTGCAACATCTAGCGCTGTAATAGTTTTATTTGGCGGTGCTTCAGTTAATGCAAGTGCAACTGTAGCTGATGGTTTTATCAGGGTAAGAAGTGCAAATTCATCTGTATCAGGTGATGCCAGTGTAACTAATAATGCTGTAAAGGTAATTAGTGCAAGTTCATCATTAACGGCTGATGCAAGTATAAATTTAAATGTAAGTGCTGTTCTTATTGGTGCATCAAGTCTTACGGCTGATGCTAGTTCTGCTCTTAGTGCTGTTAAATTTCTTGATGCTTCTGCAACAATTTCAGCGGATGCATCATCAACAGCAACTGCAAAAAAAGTACAATTTTTACAGGAAAATATTACAGCAGATGCAACAGTAATATTAAATACATCCTTAATTACTATAGCTACTGGCACAATTACAGCAGATGCAATTGTTGCTTTTGATGCAGAAATACTAGGTGAAAAATGGGTTGATGAAACTGATACTTCAGCTACATGGTCAGAAATTAATCCTGCTGTAGCTACATGGTCAACGCAGGCAGGTCAAAATACTAATTGGGGTGTACAATGATAAGTTTTGGACAATGGTTGCCAGATCAACCAGAAACAGCAAACAAAGGCGTTATACAGGCAAAAAATTGCATTCCTTCCGCTGATGGCTATAGATCATTTAATGGTCTTTCACCTTATTCTGGTGTAGCAACTAATAAAATTTTAGGTGCATACGCTTCAAAAGATTTTGATGACAATACAGCTATTTATGCAGGAGATAGTGGCAAAATTTACAAGTTTAATTCTGCTGATAGTTCATTAACCGATATATCTAAATCTGGTGGATATTCAACTGGCGCAGGAAATAAATGGCGATTTACGCAATTTGGTGAAAGAGTAATTGCTACAAATTATAATGATAATATTCAAAAAATAACATCTAACGCTTCTGGACTTTATTCTGATTTATCAGCAGATGCTCCAAAAGCAAAATACATTGCGACTATCAGGGATTTTGTAATGGTAGGAAATACGAATGATGGCGTAGATGGAAATGTATCAAACAGGGTTAGATGGTCTGGTTTGGGCAATGACACTTCTTGGGCAGTTTCTGCTACAACATTATCTGATTTTCAAGATCTTTACGGCTATGGAAAAGTGCAGGGCATTGTAGGCGGTGAATATGGAACAATACTTTGTGAGCGTGGAATATTTAGATGCACTTTTGTTGGTTCACCATTAGTCTGGCAATTTGATGCTGTTGAAACTCAAAGAGGTTGTGCAGTAGATGGTTCTGTAACAGCCATTGGAAATAATGTGTTTTATTTATCAGATGATGGCTTTTATATGTTTGATGGTAATGGCTCTAAAAATATTGGCGCAGAAAGAGTTAATAGATGGTTTTATGAGCAATTTAATGTGGCTTATAAAGAAGATTTAACCTGCGCTTCAGATCCGCAAAACCAGATAGTTTTATGGTCTTTTACAAGCAATGATTCTACAACAAGTACACCAGATAAAATATTGGTTTATAATTATGCTGTTGATAAATGGTCTTACTTGGAAGTGGCTTGCGATTTATTAGTACCGCTTTTTTCTACAGGCTACACATTAGAACAGTTAGATAACATTTCATCCAGTATTGATACGCTTCCATCGTCATTAGATAGTGCAGTTTATAAAGGCGGTTCATATTTCTTTGGCGCGGTAAAAGATAAAAAGATACAGACTTTTGGCGGTGCAACTTTAGAAGGTGAAATAATATCTGGTGAACAGGAATTGTCTAAAGGCAAGCACACAATGGTTAATAAAGTATTTCCTATTCATAGTGGCGGAACACCTACAGTAAGCGTTGCATCTAGAGATAATACGCAAGACAGTGTAAGTTTTACAACTGCTTCCAGTGTTAATTCTGTAGGCTTTGCACCTATAAGATCTAGAGGAAAATATCACAGGGCAAAAATAAATATTACAGGCAGTTGGAATGAATTACAGGGATTAGATTTTGAAGTAAACGCATTAGGAATGCGTTAATGGCAAATTTTAATTTTAGGAAATTGCCTTTTATGGGCGGTACTGCCAGACAAATTAGTGAAGTAGTAAACAATCTAGTAGAAGGAAAAATCAACGCTACTGGAACTGTAACTTTAACAAACAGCGCAACCAGTACAGTAGTATCTGATTTAAGAGCAAGTGCTGACAGTGTTATTATTTTTATGCCAAAAAGTTCTGCTTCAGCTACAGAATTATATGGCGGTACTATGTATGTTTCTGCGCAGGCAAAACAAACTTTTACTATAACTCATGCTAACAATTCTAATACCAGACTTTTCTCATATATAATTTTAGGATAACCATGAAAAAAAAATTGACTGCTAGGCAAGAGCAAGCGCTTGCCAGACATAGTGTGCATCATACAAACAAACATATGACAGAAATGAAACGCCTTATGCGAGCAGGAAAAACATTTACTCAGTCACATAAATTAGCAATGAGAAAGGTAGGCACTTAATGTCATTGTATAGAAATATTCATGCAAAAAGAAAAAGAATAAAAGCAGGATCTGGTGAAAAAATGTTAAATAAAAATAACAAAAATGCACCGACTGATGCGCAATTTGAAAAAGCTAAATTAACTGCAAAAAAACCAAAAAACAAAAAGAAAAATAGAATTTTAAATTATACATGATTGTCAGTAAAAAAGACCCTCTTAAATTAGGTGTTGAATATTTAAGATGCGCTGAATTTTTAAGACCTGCAATTGACATTCATAAGACACATTCTCTTTTAGATATTTTTGGAATGCTAGTAAGCGGACACGCTTTTTTAGTGGCTCTTAAAGACAGTGCAGGAATTTTAGAAATTGTTAGATACCCAAAATACAAATCATGCAGGATTTGGTTGGCAGGTGGAAAGATGGATGAATTGTTAGATATTTATCCAAAAATACAGATATGGGCAAAACGTAAAGGCTGTAAAAAAATCGAAATATTAGGAAGAAAAGGATGGGAAAAAGTGTTTCAAGATCACAAAAAAGAAGCCGTAGTGCTGACAAAGGAGTTATAAAATGAGTTTAGGCGGAAGTAATCCAACATCGCAAACAACTATTACGCAACCCCCTGCATATGCAAAGCCATATTTAGAAAGCATATTAGGGCAGGCAGGTAATATTTATAATCAGGGGCAGTCAGCTTATTATCCGAGTTCTACTGTTGCAGGCGCATCACCAGAAACGCAGACAGCTTTATCTGGCATTAGAGATACAGCAATGGCAGGCAATCCAATGACAAAGCCATTAACTGACTTGGCTACGTCTACTTTAAAAGGGGATTTTTTGTCAGCTGACAATCCATATCTTCAAGGTGCGATTGCAAATGCTACAAACCCTATGATTGAAAATTTCAATACTTCAGTCGCGCCATCTATTGACAGCCAGTTTGCAGGATCTGGTAGGTTTGGTTCTGGTCTTTATGCACAGTCAAGAAACAGGGCAGAAGATACTTTAACTGATAGCATGGCGGATACAGGGCAGGATATTGCTTATAGAAATTATGCGAATGAGAGGGCAATACAATCTGGTTTATTAAATCAGGCAGATGCTTTGTCAGCAATTCCATATCAAGATTACAATGTACTAGCAGGAGTTGGTAAAGAGCGTGAAGCCTATGATCAGGCTGATATTAATGATGCAGTAAGACGTTACAGCGCAGAACAATCTAATCCATTTGCATTTCTAAATGAGTATGCAGATTTAATTAATAAAGGCACTTTTGGAAGTGAAGTTGTACAGCCTGTCAGCAGTGACAAAACAGGGCAATTATTATCTACCTTAATAATGCTTGGTAATATTGGTTCTGGCAACCCAATGAGTTTTTTAAATCCATTTAATTAGGAAAATTAATTATGTCAAATATGTTAGATAACCTTGCTGAAATTATTAAGATATTGCCTTTTTTAAATTCTGGGGAAAATAGCAAACCTAAACCAAACGTAATTACGCCACCACCAAAGCCATCTTCTTCTTCATTAAGTGATGGGATGTTTGATCCAACTTTGCTAAATCAATTAGATTTTGCTCCAAATCCATTGCCAAAACCACAATTTAGTAACATTCAAACGCCTGTATCAAAACCATTTTATGAAGCACCGCCTATGACTATGAGCGACAGATTAAAAGGTATTGGAAGCGGTTTATTAGGTGGTGCTATGTCTTTTGTAGACCCACAAAACCAACAGCAAAGAATGGCTAATTTAAGATTTGCTTCAAAACTTGCAGAATTATCCAGACCGCAGGTTGGTGTTTTGAATCAGGGGCGTGGCGCAACAATAGGTAATATTGGTGAAGCTATGCAAGATTATACTGGCGCATATGAAAAAGATATTAGGCAGGCAGGTGATCAATTTTTTGAAGTTTTGCCTGATGGTACAGTAGTGCCTATTGGTGGTGTAGATGCTGATGCAGGAATATCTAAAACACAAATTAGTCAGGAAGCAAGTTTAAGAAAAGAATTTATGCAAGCCAGTAAAGAATTTATCAAAATTAATTCTTCAATAAATAAAATTAGAGTAAGTGCAAATGGAACTGCTTCTGGTGATATGTCAATGATATTTGCATATATGAAAGTATTAGATCCAACTTCTACAGTTAGAGAGAAAGAATTTGCTAATGTCGAAAATGCTAAAGGTTGGGGCGAAGTTATAAGAGGGATGTATAATAAAGCAATAGATGGTCAAAGAATGACTGCTCCGCAAAGGGCAGATTTTTTAAGGGCAGGAGAAGATTTATATAGAACCGAATTAACTACCCATAAACAAAGAGAAGATACTTACAGGCAGATTGCTGAAGCAAATAATTTACGCCCAGAAGTTGTAGTTGTAAATTTAATTACAGGCGCAACAACTACAAATCAACAATTAACAGATCTTTCAGAAATGAGTGATGATCAAATAATTTCAACAATATTAGATTCAGAGGATAAGTAATGGCTAAATCTTTTTTAGAAACAAGGAAAGATGTTTTAAAATTAATTGATGGTGGTGCGCCTAGATCAGCTATTGACAAATTTATTAGATTACAAGGTTTTACTGTTGAGGAGTTTCAGCAAAAAAATCAAAAAATAGGTAATTTTACACCAACCAATGTAGCCAGATCTGTAGGTCAAGGATTAACCCTTGGCTTTGGTGATGAACTTGTTGCAGGTGCAGGGGCATTGTTAGGCGGTGATTATAATAAAATTCTTGAAAGTGAAAGAGAGCAAATTGGTGGCTTTCAGTATAAATTTCCTAAAACATCTTTAGGTACTGAAGTGGGTGGTGCAATGCTACCATTTATGGGAAGTTTGTTAGCATCTCCATTTACAGGCGGTACAAGCGGATTAGCAGGTACTTCAGCTACAACAGCAAGACTTGCTCCATTAATTAGCAAAATAATGGGCGGTGCAGGAACAGCGCAAAGAGGTGCAGTAACTGGTGCAACTCAGGGCGCAATATATGGATCAGGAGTGGCTGATGGCAATTTGCAAGACAGGGGTGAAGGTGCTTTAGGCGGTGCAATTTTTGGCGCACCTTTAGGCGCAGTTGGTAATAAAGTTATAAACGCATTAAGTCCAAGTGCTTTTGGAAATATTACACAAAGAATATCAGACTTAGGGTTGCTTAAAGATAAGGGTATGGATTTAACTTTAGGGCAATTGACAGGTAAAGCAGGAACATTTTTTGAGAATGCATTTGAAAGTATACCTTTAATTGGAAGCCTTCCAAGAGGTGCAAGGTCAAGGCAATTTGAAACATTTAATAAAATTGCTTTTAATGATGCATTAACACCTATTGGGCAAAAATTAGATGATGCTACGCAAATGGGCGGTGATGCATTAAAGATTGTAGCAAACAAGATTTCTAAACAATATGATGATGTATTAGAGGGCGTTACATTAGATGCAAATGCTACTCAGATGCTCACAAACAATGTAGATGAAATATTGTTAAATTCTATTGGTGCTAAAATTGATGATCCATTATTCGATAAAGCTGAAAATGAAATAAATAAATTTTTATTAAAATATAATGAAACAGGACAGCTTACAGGCGAAAATTTAAAAAAGGCATACAGCAATTTAGGTAAAAGAATAATTAAATATAATAAAAGTTCAAGTCCAGATGATGCATTAATTGCTAGTACTCTTAAAGAAGTTCAACAAGAAATTAAAAATGTTATTAAACAAGTAGATCCAGAAGTTGGTGCTAAATTAACAGCAACTGATCAATCATATTCTATGTATAAGATTTTAGAAAAAACTGTAAAAAGTCAAAACCAAAATGATTTTTTTACTCCTAACCAATTAGTAAGTGCAGTACAAGGTGCAGACCTGTCTAAAGGCAAGAAAGTATCTTCAATGGCTGAAATGCCATTTAGTGATATAGCAGGTGCAGGCAAAAGAGTGCTAGGCTCAAAAGTACCTAATTCTGGTACGGCTGAAAGATTATTAACAGCAGGAATGTTAACTGGTGGAACTGGTGTAACAACTGGAAGTTTACCTTTAATGCTTTTAAGCGCAATACCTTCTTTGGCTTACACAAAAGGCGGAATGGCAGGCATTAACAAATTTGCAAACCAAATACCACAATTAGGAAATATGATCAGAAAAGGTTTAGTTCAATTACCTTTATCAGCAATAGAACAACAGAATAATTAGGATTTAATATGGCGCAACAAAATATGCCTTATTCATCGTCTTTAGGCTTCCTTAGTTTAGCATTGCCTAATATGTTATCTAGATTAGGAGATTTAGGTGGCGGTTTGCTTGAATCTGGAAAAATGGCAGGTGGCACTATTGATGAAGG
>Ga0181413_1000624_pt1 | contig 10952 bp, 30 predicted proteins | sample 36SPOviralmetaG_FD_130111 | JGI IMG/M metagenome (GOLD analysis project Ga0181413, IMG submission 130111) | Marine viral communities from the oligotrophic San Pedro Time Series (SPOT) site, San Pedro Channel, CA, USA - 36 SPOT_SRF_2012-09-28 | ecosystem: Environmental > Aquatic > Marine > Strait... | reverse complement strand
TAAAACTCTGCCTTACGTAAGTCCACGACTCCGTTTTTATGTTTATATCTTGTGACATACTTCACGATGTTGCCTTCAAGATAATCAAATTCACAGGCATTGATGTAATCAATACATTCAATTGCTCCTGTAGTATAGTGCTTTGGATGATTCACAATATCATCCATCTCCTCTTGTTTCATTTTATTATGTCCATTCGCTATATCCATTACTTATCCTTCTTATATTCAAAGCCTACTTTACATTTAATTGTTGGCTTATGTCTCCGTTCTCTTGATTCTTGCATCTTTTTTTCTGACCATTCTTCAAGATGAGGAGTTCTCTTTATTTTATTCTTCAATCTTTCAATTCTTCTTGCTTTACCACTGAGCCTGTTCTTAAGCATTTCCATTGCTTTTCTTTTTTCACGCTTCAGCTTATTCTTATATATTTTTGTTCTTCTGCTCAAAATAACTCCGTTTGATTGCTCTCTATTACTTCAAGGGTTATATTATTAGCCCTATCACTCGCAGTTTTAATTCTATGGCAATTAGCACAAAGAATAATACATTTTTTTATTTCTTCCCAAACCCGATACCATAAGGCTGCTTGTTGTATTAGATTTGAAACACATTCTCTTTTATTATATTGGTGGTCAAAATCAAATATCTCAGGGTGCTCAGAGTCTTCAATACCACATCTTTGACAAAAATTACTCATCTTGATTTCAGTAATTTTATGTCTTACTACCATCCTATTTTTTCTTTTCCTTATCTTGTCATTAGGATTATATTTCCACTTACTCAAAATAACTCTCTCTGTGCTACCCTATTTTTAATTATTTTTGCATACTCAGGGTTTAGTTCCACACCAATCCATTTACGTCCTAATCTTTGAGCTACGTAGGCAGTTGTTCCACTTCCCATAAAAGGGTCAAGTACAACATCTCCTTTATCCGTACCTGCTTCTATGCACATCTTAGGTATCTCTTGTGGGAATACTGCAAAATGTGCCCCACTAAAAGATGCTGTATTAATTGTCCATACATCAGTTCTTCGCCTTGTAGGTTCAGCTATAGCTTTAGCATTAAATTTATACTTAGGTTTCTTTGTGAGCAAGAATATATGCTCATGTGATTTAGCACACCTATCATTTACAGCTTCAGGAATTGGATTAGGCTTGTGCCATATAATATCTTGCCTTAAATACCATCCTCTTTTTTGCAATGATAATGCCAACATCCAAGGAACACCTGATAGGTCTTTGGTCTTCAAATATGGGTGCTTAGGGGGAGCTTTTCTATTCTCCCTGAACTTGACTCCCGATTCATCATTATGTATTGAATTTCCACCATCCCAATGACCACCCTTTGCACCAAAATATGTATCTCCGATATTGAGCCATAACGTCCCATCATCTTTGAGTACACGATGCACCTCCATAAAGATTTCTGTTAAATTCTTTACGAACTCTTCAGGGTGGTCTTCTTGTCCAAGTTGGTCAGTATCACCATAGTCTCTTAGACCCCAATAAGGGGGCGAGGTTACGCAAGACTGTACTGACCCCTCCTCTAATTCTCTTAATTTATCAAGACAGTTTCCTATCAATAACATATTTATCTTCCAATAATTTGATGTATCTATCCATTGTATTTTTTATTAGGGTCGGGGATATCATCGTTCCATACTCTGTAAACTCTCCAATGCCGTCCATGAATGTAATTATTCTTTCTTCATAGAAAGCCAATAGCCAATCATCATACTCTTCTACTGAGTTGAATCTGTCTCTGAATGCCATTTATCATCTCCTTTGTCATTGCCTGCAAGCACATTCAAAAATATATCATCGCTCACAACATTGACGGAGAAGATAGGTGGCTCACCTCCTTGTACACCAAGAACATGAATTGGGTTTGTTTTATAATAAACACCCCATCCTCGTTCATTCAGTATTTCCAGTATTTTCTCTGCATCCACAAGAAGCCTCCTTTCTATCATTTCTCTTGATTCTTTAGTATAGTTAATCTCTGCTTGACGCATCTCAGCCTCACTCCGTTTTGCATATATATCACCTGTTGAGGTGAAATACACATATCCTAATTCCTTACTTATCTCTACCATCAGCTTCTAAATCAATCTGCTTTTTTATATATTTCTGAAAGCCCTTTTCTTCTTTTTTGTATTTAATGTATGTACCAAATATATTATCAAGTGCATCTACCTTTTGCTCTAGAACTTGAAGATGCCTTATAAGATTTGATACTACTGTTTCAATATCTTTTTTAGTCGGTTTCTTTTTCAATCTGACTCTCCTTCATAGCCTTTGACATTCCTTTTGTTCCATATGACTCTTTATATGCACACTTCTTACAAACCTCCATTACAGTATCATCAAGCCCTGTAAAGGAAACAAGGGTTAACTCATATGGTTTAGTTGTCGTCACTTTCTTGCACATCTGACACTGCCTTTGTTGCTTTGGTTGACTTCTTAGTTGTCGTACTTTTATATTGCTTCTTGTTATCAACCTTAGCCTCCTGTTCTGAAATCCAATTGATTATCTTTTCAAGAGCTGGCTCAATCCTTTCAATTCTTTGTTTCATTTTTTGAATATCATTTTCCATGTCTATGGCTCTACCCATTACTTTCTCCTTCACATTGTTTACAAACTTGTCTGTTTAATCCGTAAGATGGCATATGGTTATAAGTTATTATCTTTTTCCCTTTATAGGAATAAAACTGCTCCCATACCTTGCTACACTTTGTACATTTATAAAGTGTATTATATTCCTTTTTACGCTCATCCCTCTGTCGCTTTCTTTCCTTTTCATACTTAGTATCTCTTGGATATCCTAGTATCCAATACCTTGATTCCTGATTCGTTATCATAATCGTCCCATAATTTAAATATTCTATATCATTTATCTAAGTCTTTTTTCTTACCTTGTTTATCATGCTTACCTTTCTTAAAGATAGCATTAAACCTTTCTTCAAACTCTTTAGACCATCTTACTCTTTGCTTATCACCCTTGCCATTCTGTGACATAAAACTAGAAAAGGTTTACTAAAGAGTAAAGGACACTCATCATTACAATAGTTGCTATAATGAGTAACCAAACCTCAATAGGTGTAAACATGCTCATTAAATCCCACTTATCTTCTCTTTCTTTTTTCAATTCTTCTCCTATTAGGGTATAGTATACCCTTGTATACCCATAGCCACAGGACTTGTTGTAGTTTTTTACAAGCAACTTACAGCCTTGCAATGTTAATGTGCGACAACATTACGGAGCACTCCTGCTCTAGTTATCTAATGTGGTAAGCAATATTAAAATCACTTGTGCCTGTGGCTCTTTTGGGTAATTATTTAAGCAAGGTTCTTTTTACTATCTTTCCTTATCTTGTAAACAGTAACCTTACTGTAACCTGTAATCTTGCAAATATTAGGAATACTTACTCCTAAAAAAAGCAAACATCTTACAGCTAATCTTCTAAAACGGAATATCAGCATCAGCCTCTATCTCCTTTACTTCACCATCTCTCCAAGCCTTTACAAACTTAACTTCTTTTGGTGTAACCTCTTTGCCATTTTTATTGGTGTACTTACTGCCTTCACCAACAACTGCAATAACAGGCTTACCAAGCAAATCAGCATCCGTAAGGGTTGGGAGTGACTTCACAACAACCTCTACACCATCGATTGTTTTGGGCTTAGAGGGTAGCTCAATCTGCAATGCATCACAGAAATATGTAAATGACTTGTTCCCTTCAGGATTAGCTTTGAATGTATCACCATCTTTAGGGACAAGGTATCTGAATACTCCTCTTGCACGGATTGTCTTTCCAACATACTCTTCTCCACCTGTATCATAGGTTGTATTTCCCCATGGATAAGTGTAGTTGTTTACTGAGTTCTCATCAGCAATCCTTACTTCAAAGTTATACACCACTGCCCTATGGGCTTTCTTATGCGTATCAACCTCACGAGTAGTTACCTTTGAGATATGACCAAAATACTCCCCATCAGCAAATGGAATCCATTTAGGTTTTGGAGTTTTTACTGGTGCCTTTGCTATTTTTGTTGTTGTTTCAGCGAAAAAATCATCATCACTGAATACGTCTTCTACGTTACTCATTTGTTACTTCCTTTATGCTATTTAGTTTACTTTCTAATTTAGCAACAGCCGTGCTAAAGTTGCCTTGATTGATTGAGTTTGAATCTATCCTACTATTTACAAGTTCTGTAAATGCATCATCCTCAATTTGTCTTAATAGAGAATCTATCTCTTTAAGTTGTTTATCATTCAATGGGTCAGCTTCGGGTAAATCCTCACCTCGAAATATATACAGACCCAACCCATGCAATGCAATTGCTTTTGCCAAACATCTTTGAATTGATGTATTTATCTGGAAAGCATTTGGTTGCTCTATTGTTTGATTCCTATGGTCAAGGACGGGGTGTATTTGTGATAGTGATATATCATCAACTGTAACCTCTACCTCTACAAAATGCCCTGCTGGAGTTGATGTGTATGGATATCCATTCTCATCTTTTACAACTCTCCATGTTGCATCAGGTTTTAGTTTCCTTAACTCTTCTACGGCGTATGCCCAACTAAGATAGTTGAACTGCCCTTTTTGTTCCATATGCTTTGATACGTTATGCTTACGCAAAACCTCAAAGTAGTGTTCTTTTTTCGTATTAGCCATTACTCATCCCTTCTATCCTCAGAGTTCCTTCTCCAGTTTCACTGTCATCCCAGTCAACCATAATAGAGATTCCATTAGGATTTTTATGAACTTCTTCCCATATAGACTCACCAAGTGTATGAAAGACATTCTCTCCTACTGTCCTTAAAGAATCGTTACATTGACCTTGAAGTAATTGTGTTTCAATCCAAAGACTTCCATTGTCTTCTTTTTTCGTATTTGCCATGTTAATACCATGCTCCTCTTTTTTTCATGTGTTCAATGTAAGCATCAGGCTTACACTCATCTCTAAATGGGCAGTACCCACATGCCCAAGCTTTTTCAGGTGATTGACCAAGTTCCATTTTTGGCAATCCCTTTGCGTGTTCCTCATTGACAGACTCCCAATACATGTAGGCTTTTGATTTCTCAATCATAGGCACTTCTGTAGTTTTGGTCTTAGACGTATCCTTGTTGTAAAAGTACAGATACATCCCATCAATCCTACCAAACTCTTCCTCGATGCCAAGTGCATAAGTTCCAAGCTGTAGAGGGTAGGCACGATGTTGAGGCTTCCTATCTCTTCCAAATCGAAGCTTCCACGGATAAGCTCCTATAGTCTTGATATCGTACAGAAAGACTTTATCGCCTTCAAAGACTACATCGTAATGACCACGAACATTTAAGTCTGCTATCTCAATATTTCCTTCAACGTGAACCTTCCAACTTTCTTTTTCTGAAATATACTTTTCTTTTTCTTTGTTATCTATAGATATATTATCTATTAATGTATCTTCTATATTATATATACTTCTATAATATATAGATAGGTCATCAGTATCTTTCAAAGCACCTTGAAGTTCATCATGAAACACTGTACCAAGCCTCATTTTCATTAACGATTCAGAACTTGGCTTGTTTGTTGGTTCGAGTTTAAGTACAGATTCATAGTACAGTTTTCTTGAACAGAACCCTGCTGATGAAGCTTTATACCAACCTTCATTATCGGTGTACCTTTCCTCATAGTTTTCTACATTTTTTTTATCAATAAAATCAGAATAAAGTTTATCAATATCAAATGGGTTTATATCATTTTTCACCTGACAAGACCTCTTGAATATCTGTCAATCAATTCAAGCATAGCCTTGTTACAGGTAGTGTCTTTTTGGATTGCCTTGATTTTAAACTGTTCCCACTGCTCAGCAGGGATTTCCCTTACCAAAAATGTTTTGGGGGTCTTCTTTTCTTTTTTCATTATATTCTCCGTATATGGTTAGTTAAATTACATGTATTACAATTCATATGCAATACATTTTTAGCATTACTTTATTTTATTTTTTCAATAATTTGTTCCGTCTTATTTCCCTGAGTATAACACATCATGCAATCGATACATTTTCCCGTACAATTAATTGTGGTTAAATCTGAGTTAACCACATTGAACACCTTATCAAAGTGTTTTGGTACAGACTTATAAACAGTACCAACTATTTCGTTACTGTAGATAAGTATCAAATTATCAGGCTTTTTATGCTTATTGAAAAACGAGCGTATAAGAGCCTTTTTCTTCGTCCATAGGGTAAAGGTTACCTTAGGGTAAAAAAGTGCGTAATTCACTAGGTTTTGGACGTGATAAGTGTTAATTAGCTCACCATGTGCGTTGAATCTTACATGGTTACCTTTTGGTCTCACTAATTCGTTCATATCGAGGACTCTGTTTGATAGTATATCGCTATTCATTTTGAATCTTGGAACAGCGTTTTTTCTGAATGTTTTCAACATATTCCATGAGTAACATTTATTACAAATTGAGTTAACATCCTTAGACTTTGCTATACAAAACTTGTTTGTTGTTGTGTCTGTATTTAAGGCAGGTATACCTTCCATTTTACCTGACATTACACTCCATGCTAATTGATTCATTTTTCTATATCTCCTTTTTTAACTGTTGTGATTCCATTAGTCAATACTACATTTCCATCTTCATCATAATAATTTCCTGATTTTTTTAAACCTATATAACCAACAAGTTTATCAGACCGAGTCCAATGTTTAATTCTTCTAAAAGATTTATCTCGTATCTGCCTTACTCTTTCTCTTGTCAATCCATACATTTCTGCTATTTCATCAAGGGTATGCTCTTTGTCGTATCCAATTCCAAATAAAAGTTTTAATATATCCCTTTCTCTTGCTTTTAAAGAGTCTAAAATATCAGACATATCTGTTTTCAATGAATCATTTATTAAAGTCTCATCAGTAGGATTGAACGCCTCAAGCTTCAATATGTCTCTGTTCTGAAGAGAGACTATTTTATCAACAGGTATATCAGTAATAATCTTTTTTGATTGCGATTTGTCACCTACTACATCTCTGTATTGCTCAAATAAAGTCCATTCATCTTCACGTAACAGTTTCATTATTAGCTTTTTAGTCTCAGTAAAATCAGTTACAATAATATCAGAGTTGTTATGATGTGTGTTGTCAAATATCATTTCTAGATTTGCATATCTTATTAAGTGAGTATATCTAATCCCTGATTCTCTCGAGAAATGCTGTATAGAATTGTAACCACATTTATTTAATGCTGTTATAAATGAGGCATTCTTGAATTTTATTTCTGCTCTAATCATTTTGTCTCCTTGATTAAAACAGGGGGATTGCTCCCCCTATTTCTTGTTTATTATTATCTTATTTCGATTACCTCTGCTACATATGTATCAAGATATGTAACGAGAGTTTTTAGTTGTGATAGTGTTACCATCTCTTTGAACTTAAGAGAATACTCTGTATCACCGTCGTCATTTAACACTACTTTCATAACAGCTAAACTATTGCCCGTCTTGTGTTTGCAATGCTCACAGGAATTTGCATGTTTAATCTGATATGTGTTTGTGTCTATTTGGTACTTCACCATGTATGCCATGCTATTTACCCTTCCATGCTCTGTATATTATGTCTATAAATGACATCAATATAACTATACCCAAGAAAGCCTGTATGAGTATCATTAACATATCTCAAAGCCTCCTGAGTCATGGCAGAAGTCAGCAAAGGCTTGGACATTCTCGACATCAAATGGATATTGAAACTCAGCATCCTTTGTGTCTGCCTCATATTGCTTCTTGTAATCATCAACCCAACCCATCTTGATTGCATGATTTAGTCGAAGAGCAATGAGCTCTGCCTGATGCACGCCTATCTGAGCACCACTATTCGAATGCCCTTCTTCGTACTGTTCTTCTGTGATGACCCTATCTGCAGCTAAAGCAAATCTATCGTCTTCATCACATTCTCCACAGAGTGTCCACACATAATCCCACAGAGGTCTCCACCACCATACATTGTTTCTAAAGTATATTCCTGGGTTATCTTCTTCATGTTGCTGTTTAGCCTCAAAGTATTTTCCTAAGTCATCTTCTGATAGCTTAGTCCAATCCTATTCAAGTATTTCACTTGTAGACTTTTTGCGTATTATTGGATTCAATCCATGTACATCCATTCCCATTATTCTGTCTCCTCTGTTTCTTCTTCAGGTGTAGGGTCAAGTATATCTTCAATTTTAGATATACAGTCTCTTGCAGAGTCCCTCCATGTTCTTGCATCATTATACTCTGAATCGCTAACTATATCATTAGCATAGTTTGCTATATCCTCAAAGTTATTCTCAAGCTGTTGAAACCCATCAGCAAGTTCATCAAAGTCCATAGTTAAGTCTTGAAGCACTTCTCTCTCAACAAGTATATGTGTCTCTGTGCTATACTTAGTTTCAAGCTGTTTTTGAAGTTCAATAAGTCTATCTTTTTGGGAATCTATTGCATTTGCCTGATTCTCTGCTCTTTCAAACAGGTTTGCTACTTCTCTTACTACATTACTACTATGTTCCATTTGTATTACTCCTTTTGTTATTGTTATTTAGCAACAGCTATTGCTTCAAGTGTTTCTTGTGCAACGGTCTGTCTGTGTTCTTCTGTGTTAGATGCAATGTGTTGTAGTGCACTCTGCATTATACAGTTCTTTATCATTTCTAAGTTCAAGGCTCTTTCAAGCTCATCTATCTTTATATCCTGTGGGTCAAATTTGCTCATCTGCTCAACCACCAATCCACAAGTTCCATCAGCATATATAATGATATTAAGCTGAATATCGCCAACAGCATATAAACTGTTATTCTTATTATTATTGTTGTCATATTACTTCTCCTGTCTCTTTGTATTTAAAATCACATTCATAACAATTGAATCCTTTTGGTATAAGTCCTGTTGGATACAGGTCATCACCACAGCCATCACATACACGAATCCTCATATGTCTATCTCCATGGTCGCAACAGTAAAAGAATCCATGGTTTACATCACAGGGATGTACATTCTCCCATCTCTCTGAAAGCTTATCATAGATTTCTTCTACTCTATCTGTAAAGGCTTCTGCACTCATCCATTTATCACTCATTATTATTCTCTCTTTCTTTTCTTAAGGCTTCTGCTTCTTCCATCCAGCTTTCATACTGAGCATCAAGACACTCATGACACATACGTTCTTCTGTATCACCTGTATTAGAGTCATAGTGATTCTCACATTCACAGCAAGTCCACACCTTAAAACTCTCCTATAATAAATCGTTCTGTATCAGGTATCTCAATCAGACACTGGAAGTTTTCGACCACAATTTCTTCTCTTATATTATCCATTGTATATACTTTATCATCACTACTGTAATCAGCGTTGAAGTCCTCAAGGCTGTCATATTCTGTATATTCACAACAGATAGCTACTACATCAAGCTCTATCTCTTCACCAATATCATCTTCAAGCTGTTCAAAGTATTCAAACAGAGCATGAAGTCCTTCATAGCTGAAGTTATTTTTATATGTATCGCTCTGCTTAAATGCATCTCTAAAGCGAAATACTGTTACTGTCTCTTTCATTATTATTCTCCTCCATCAAGTGTTTCTTTTAACAGTTCCAATTTGGCTAACATTGTTTCTTTGTTGCCTGTCATCCCAAAGTATTTCTTCAGGGGTGTAAACTTCCAGTGTCTGTTGGGCTTGATGCCCTTACAGAACAACTTCAAGTCCCTGATACATACTATTAAATGCCACATACCAAGATTATAGTTTCTGTTGCCATTGTCTATTGATACAAGGTCAGCCATAAATTGACAGTCCTCATCAATCTCTACTGGTTTTTTAAGTTCGACTGTTGTCATTATTATTCTCCTTTGTATTTTTTTACTCTGTTAAGCATTTCTTCTAATTCATAGTCGTACAGTACTATTTCAGCATGACCTAAACCATCTTCACGCCATGATATATACTTGTATCCTGCATTATCTTTTTTAATTAAACAGTCCTTATTGCCAATAAAGGCTTTCTTTTCATATGGATTACTTGTCATCTGAATATCCTTCTGCTATTGTTGAATCCATCATTCCTAAAAACAAGAACAGTCTATGTTGATGATGTGGTGGTATTACCTTTAATACATCATCCAATACAGCCTGCTGATGCTCTTGGTTCATGAAAGATGCAAACAGTCTTGTTGTTTTCTGTTTAGGTATTTCTTCTTTGCCATAATGCTCCTGTGCATCTTTTGGGTTACAGTCATAATCAGTCATTATTATTCCTTTCTTTAAGCTGTCTAACTATAGATGTTATTCTATGCAAACAGTGCTTTGCTGTTATCATACCATTCCATTCCATATCAAGAAGCTTTTCTATATGGTCAATTTTATCTTCCAACAATTGCTGTTCAGTCATTATTATTGCTCCATTTTCTTTGGTGTTGTTTGATTACTTGGTCTTTATATGCCTGTTGCATTGCTTCTATTAATACAGGCACATCTTCTATTTGTATTTGCATTGATATATCACCTTCAGTATAGTCTGTAGATGTATTGCAAGATGTTAGTCCAACAAACAGCCTGCCTTCATCTTCACATTGGTCAATGCTAATATTCATCCACTTTGCCACATCTGTACAGGCTCTTACATTTGCTCTATCAGGCATACTTCCTTCTTTTGCAGTCCAATTGGGTTTTCTTAAAACCCTTTTATTAGTTATTTCCATCTTACTGTTTCCTTTCCTTTTTCAAATCGTCATTAGCTTTTTTACTTGCAATATCTGTTAATGTAGTTATTACAGGATTCTTGGTAGTATCATAACACTTTTTACAGGTGGATGCATAAGGCATATACCTTTTATCATTACAGACCACACACAGTCCATTATTTATTTCAAGTACTTGCATTTACTGTTCCTCCTTATTATTTAAAATAACCCATTTCTTT
>Ga0181413_1000623_pt1 | contig 10958 bp, 7 predicted proteins | sample 36SPOviralmetaG_FD_130111 | JGI IMG/M metagenome (GOLD analysis project Ga0181413, IMG submission 130111) | Marine viral communities from the oligotrophic San Pedro Time Series (SPOT) site, San Pedro Channel, CA, USA - 36 SPOT_SRF_2012-09-28 | ecosystem: Environmental > Aquatic > Marine > Strait... | reverse complement strand
TCTGTGCGAGCTTGCGAGCGTGACACGCGCGAGGCTCAAGCTGGAGACCGAGCGCGAGGCCGAGCGTGAAATGGCCGAGTTGCGGCTGCTCGAGCTGAACGTCGTGCAGCAGCTTCCTGCGCACACGCTTGCACAGCTCTGCTGCTTTGAGCTCACAGTGGCGGCGTATGTCACAAACATGACGACCGGGCGCAACGCGCCCAACATTCCAAAGATGGTGTACCGCATACCGATGCGTCTTGTGGACAGCGCGCGCTCGTCGTCAGATAGCGTGCTTGAAGCCGAAGCGGGACGGTGCCGCATGCTGTCAAGATTTTTAAGCAAGGCGAGGTGGTACACGGCGCGGGTTGACCTGCAAATCGACGGCGTGGACGACGAGGAGTTTCCGTTGGTCGTCGGGGGCCCAATGTGCTGCGTGCACCATCGCATGCATGCAGGCCGCCCGACAAGTCTCGTCGATGAGTTTAGCGGCCCGACGCAGCACGGGACCCTGCGCCTCACACACCAACCGTGCCTGTACTCGGGCGAGCACATGGTGTCGCGCGTGTGCTACAGCATCGACAAGGACAGCTTCCGCACGCTCGTCGCGAGCGTGCTGACACAGACGTTTAGCACGGGCGTGCAATGACGCGGGTGAGATAAAAATAAAAAAACTGCAATGTGCCGTTGAGCAAGTGCGCATTAACGCATGCTGTGAGTATATATGCATTCAGCATCTGTGCACAGCGGCCGTCGACCGGGCGTACAAGACCGTTTGTATTTCTGCTCTGCAGCACAAGCCCCACTGTGTTTGCAATATGTCCTGACGTGATCGGCAGTGTGCAATTTTCTTGCTTTGGTGTCATGTTTCTGTCTCAAGTAGCACAGTGGGCGCGAGCTAGGATATGATCTTGCCCTGTTTCCGTGTGTGTGTGAATGCTGCCCACGTGTACACATAAAAGATCTACTACGCGCATGGACTAGATGATTAGGAGGTGTGCATAAAGTGTCCATTTTGGCGTGTGATTGCTAGGTTGTGTGTTTCGCCTAGTCCTGTTGCGTGTCTTACTTGCTCATGACGTCGACACTAACACGATATATTTGAAAAGCGCCGATTTTGGCGTGATTGCTAGGTTGTGTGTTTCGCCTAGTCCTGTTGCGTGTCTTACTTGCTCATGACGTCGATACTAAAATGACATATTTGAAAAGCGCCGATTTTGGCGTGATTGGTAGGTTGTGTGTTTAGCTAGTCCTGTTGTGTGTATTTTCAATGACCACCATGATGAAACTAATTGGCGCGTGTGCAGGAGCGTGATCAGCGACGACGCCGTCAGGTACGTATGGACGTGCACGACCGCGTGCAGCAGTCGGATCACACCGGCGCGTCTGGACCTAGACGGCTTGGGACAGCCTGATGGGGGCTGTGTGCGAGTGCCGGTGCACTGCATGCGTGTCTTTGGTGGCAAGAATGTCGTTTTTCCAAGCGAGAAACTCAGACGAGGGCTGGAGGGCGGAGCCCGCCGCCGTCGACGACGAGACGTCGGCCGCGGCAAGGATGTCGCTTGACGTGCTCATCTGCGCAAGCGTGTGCTGGTACGTCTGCACGTCCTCGGACATTTTTTCAAAGGTCCCGAGCAACGACTCTGCCGTCGTGTCCTCGCCGTACATGCTCTGGTGCTGGAGCTGATCGTGTCGCGTAATGGTTTCCTGCATGACGCGCTGCATACGCTGGATCAGGACCTTTTGTTCCACGCCTTCGCTCGTGCGCGTGAGAATGTTGACGGCCTTGGATAGGGTGCCCTGCTCGATTGTGAGTTCCTTGCACTGCTGGAAGAGCATGTGCTGTTCAAAGATAAGCTGTGGGTTGTCCGCAATCTGGCGCATGCGCGCTTCGCTTTCGGCGATGCGCATCTTGTTTTCCTCGAGCTGCAGTCCGGCCTGGTAGATGTCAACGCCGAGCTGCGCAAGGCTCTGCAAGCGCTTGACCTCGGGGTCGCTGGGGGACGTGGACGTAAAGTTTGAGGCCAGCCACGACGAGAGCAGCGCGGCGCACGAGGCGTCCATGTTGAGGAATGCGTTCATGTCCCGTCGTCGACATACGCCACAATATATGTACTTGCAGGGCGTTAACGGGCGACCACGGCGTCGGCATGTGTCTCCGAGAGATTAATAAATAACTTGCCTTTCCGCATGCGATGTGGTGTCAAAAAACCCAAAGATTGCCCCGCGCAACGGCTTGCTGTATGTGTGTCCTGTTTTCGGCCGCATGCTCGTGGTCCATGCGCAGCAATATGCCGTACGTCTGCAGCTTGGCACGTACGCGCAGCAGCCGAACACAATGCCAGCAAAAGCCAAAACGCACACACTGTGTACAAGCGGTGCCAAGCCATCCGTGTGCTGCTTGTGTGCACAAGCACGAGCACGCGCATTATGTACGCATCGGCGTTTTAAGCCCGTGATCACGCTGCGTGCTAAATGTGCACGAGTGGGGTGTGGAGGCACGAAGCAACGGCGGTCGTCGGCTTGCAGTGCTTGAATGTATATACATGCAGTCAAAAACACGCATAATGCTTAGTATTCTGTATTACAAATCCAGAACGAGTTATAGTGCGAGGTGCTCTGAGCAAGTTGTGCCGCGCGACACTGTGCGGCCCACGCCGGTGCGTCTGCAGCATCCACGTGCAGCGTTCAACTTTGCGCGCTGGGTCGCCAGCGCAACTGTGCGAGATCGCGCAGAGACTGCGGTCGTTGCAGCAGCAGCGCTCGGTGGCCTGCGCTCGCCGTATGCAGACGCGGAGGCCGGCGTGGAGCTGCAAGAGTACGCACATTCACCTGCCAGTAGCACGAGCACAGTTGTGAGCACCAGCGCTGCAGGCAGCTGTTTCGAGCTGCCGGCGCCTGCGGACACCGTGTTGCCGCGCTCGGCTTCCGCAAGCCCGAGGCTGCAGGTACTCGATGCGGCGCCAACGCAGGCCGCTGTCCTGCAGAGCCCGCGCGGGCGCGCGTCGACGCCACACGCAAGTGCAGGCGAGCCGATACCGGTTGCGTGTGTGCACGGCGGCGCGCGCTGGCGGCGCTTTGCAAGGACGCTTTGCGCGGGCAGTGCGCCGCCGGATGTTGCCGACCTGCTGCGGCGCGGCAGCGGTGTGTACTGCTACGAGCTGCCCGAGCTCCGCGTGTGCGAGGTCACGGCCGAGGACGGCGGCTCGTTGTTGTGCAACGAGTACGTGGTCGTGAAAATCGGAAAAACTGAGGTCAGCGCAGGAGGCTATCTCAAGCGCCTCAACGCCGAGCTTGCCGACGTGCGCAAGTGGCGTCACGCGCTCAGCACGCCGCTGCAGGAGCGCGTCGTGTTTTTGCTCGCGGGTGAGGGGGCGTGCGGCTTCGAGCGCAGCGTCATTGCACACGTCGGCAGCAACGTCGGCCGTGCCTCTGTCGATCGCGAGCGCAGCGCGGCGACGCTCGCGCACATGCTCCGCGCAGAGCCGAGCCAGACGATGGACGCGTTTTTGTTCAAAAAACGGTGGAATTTAAAGGTGCGCGACGGGTGGCGTGTGTGGCTGTCGCGGCACGGGCAGCCGCCGCGCACGGGGCCCACGGAATTCGCGGTCGTGCACCGCGACGTCATGCGCGCACTGCGTGCCAAGGTTGAATTCCGGGACCTCGACTCTGTGAAAGCCCTGGCGCGCGCGCACGCGGGCCCGCGCCTGCGCAGCGTGACGGTCGACTTTGCCGACGCGGCCGCCTCGCTCGGGCCGCTGTGCCTCAATGTCGCACGCTAATGCACGCACGGGTGCCGCTGCATCTTTCACTCTGATTTCAACCCACGGCTTACAGCGTCGCCCGCCGTCGACCCTGATGATCTTGATGCCGTCGGAGACTTTTCCCGGGCGGCCCTGCCGGTTGAGAAGGCTTGGTGCCCTCCTCCACGCCCAAGCCCAGCAGCTGCATGTGGTGCACGCGAGAGCTACAGCGTCGCCCCGCCGTCGACCGTGATGATCTGCCCGACGACAAACGCGGCCTGGTCGGACGCGAGAAAGCTGATGACGTCGGCGATTTCCTCGGGACGGCCCTGCCGGTTCAGGAGGCTTTGCGCGCCGAAGCGCTTGGTGCCCTGCTCCACGCTCAAGCCCAGCAGCTGCATGTGGTGCACGCTGGCCGCGGTCAGGATCGAGCCGGGTGCGACGCCGTTGACGCGGACGCCAAACTGTGCGAGGTCCTTGGCCGCACAGCGCGTGAGGTGTGCGACTGCGGCCTTGGACGCGTTGTAGCAGACGTTCTCGCCGTCTGCGCAAAAGCTGCCAGTGCTGCAGAGCGTGATTACCGCGCCCGTGCACAAGCGCATGTGCAGGGTGCACGCCTGGATCATCTTGGCGTACGACAGCACGTTCACATCAAACGTCTCGCGCCACTCGGAACACGGCACGTTGCGGTCGGTTTGTGTGTTTGAGCCAAAGCCGGGCAGACCGAGCTTGCCGAACGCAAACTTGGCATGGTTGAGCACCAACACATCGATGTGGAAATCTCGGCGGTTGAGAACACCGGCAATCCGAGCACTCACCAACTGCGCAATGCCGGTAATGTCGGCAAAGTCGTGCTGCAACGTGTGGTACGTGCGACCTGCGTGTGAATGCGTGCCGTCGGTGTGCGACTTGTCAATCGAGATCACGGTTGCCCCCTCATGCAGAAATTTGCACACAGTCGCCAGCCCGATGCCCGCGTGCCCGCCCGTGACGACGACGATCTTTTCGTCCTGCCTCGCAAGCTGACTCATTACTCGAGCATTCACACGCGGATGCATGAGTAATATATATTGCGTGCGACAACGTGTAGCAAAGCCTACCCGCGCCGAAATGCAGGCAGAATTCGACCTCGTAGTTCCAGCGTGCAAGACACATGACGAGGTTCTTGTCACCATGCGCATGCTCAAGTCGACAGCGCACAGCAGAAAGTTTGTCCCGGTTTGTGCCAACGCGGAAACCGTATAAACACACGCGCCCAAGGTAAGACACGCAAACTCGGACTATGCGTTACTTCAGAGACTCGCGCACAAGATGCAGTCGCTACTGCCTTCAAAACCCATGGCAATGTCTTTTCGGCAACCACACCGGCATGCACACTCGCACAGCATACTGCGTCAAAACACGGTCTGACGCTGGCAACCGCGGCACGCGGCCATGCGTGCGGTTTCCTCGCGCGCGCGCAGCGTGCGCGCGCATGCGCGCACGCCACGCCAAAGCTCCGTGCAGCGCAGCACGATCCGCTGCCACCGCAACACGCAGGCCGCAGCACGCCACGCCGCGCTGATTCCGCGCTCATACACCGAGCCTACGCACACGCAATCCGGCACGTTGCGCACGCACGATGCGCCGGCCTCGACTCGACGCGGCCGCCACGGCATTCCCACACGCCGCGAGCGCTGCTTGAAAGTTGCGTATATAAAGACAGACGCACTGGGCGAGAGATGCCGCAACCGTTGCCCGCGCAGAAGCGCAACGTTTTCGAGGCCGTCAACCACGTGCTATTCCCTGTATACTTTTACGTGCGGCTCGTGCTAAACTTTGTAGGCATTGTGCTACTGCTGTTGTTGCACTCAGGCACCGTGTTTGCACACGACCGCTGGCGCCTCGTAGCGGGACTCGTGTTTGGCTTTGTCTCTGCCGCCATCGTCGTCTTGTCCGCGTTCCTCGTGCGGCCCTTTACACACAAGCGCGACGCGCACGCGCTGTTGGTGTGGCTTGTGTCGCTGGAGTTCTTGGCCCCGTGCGTGATCATCGGCGCCGGCATGCTGCAAGACGACCTGCACACGCGCGCAGAAAACTTTCTCTTCTGGGGCACCGTGGTGCTGCCGGAAGCCATTTTTGTGCTGCTGCCGCGGTCCGTGGCCGGAGTCATCACGTTTTACACAAGCTCCTGGTCGAGCACTGCGTGCTGACGTTTTGCCGTCGACACGCCCAGCCACGGCGTGCACGTCGCTGTTTGCGTGCCGGCGTTTTGCGCCAGCGTCATACCTTGCGTGCATGTAAAGTCGTGATATATATTGCGCAACGCGGATTTGCAGGTGTATGGTCCCGCTTTCTGTGCTACGCGATACCAATTTCGTGCTGTTTTACTCGTGTCTGCAGTACCTGATTGCGTTGGCTGCAGACGCGGTGCTGCCGGCGACGCACGCGACAGCCGGCTTGATGTTTCTGCGCGTGCAGATGGTGTGGCTGGCCGTGCTGTACGTGGTCATCTTTGCCACGGGCGTCGCCGTCGGGTTTGATTCCGGGTTTGTGCTCGGAGACATGCCCACGGACATCACCGTCTCCGAAAACGTCGTGCCATCGACAAGCGCGGCAAGCACCAAGCCTGAGCAGAACGCACTGCCCTTCGCAGGGTTGGACGCGCTGGAACGACCACAGGCGCCGCCGCCCACAGAGAAGACGTCGAACACCACACACACGGCCCAAAACAGCCTCGTCGCCCTCTTGCTTTTGAACGTGTCGATCATTGCTGGGCACTGGATGCTTTGCGTGTTCAGCGTGCTCGTGTGTGCCAGCGCGCGCGGCGACGTTGCGTGTGCCGAGCTGTGGGGCGGCGAGTACGCGGTTGTGTGTGTCGTTGTGGTGGCCGTTATGCAGACGCAGTTGGTGCTCTCGAGCACGCTCACCGCCTTGCGCGTCTCTGAGTCGCAAGGCGTGTTTGCAAGCATGTACTACTCGATCACTCTTTACTCGCTGAGCGTGTTTGCCGTGGCCGCGCTCGACGCAACCTACCGCGGCTTCGTCCCAACCACAGACGACTGCGGCACCGGCGATGCAGAAACCTCAGTCTTTTGCCGCCTGCTCGCACAGGAGCACTGGATCACGCCGACACAGACAAACATGCTCATCTATGGCATCGCGATTCCGGTGCTGCTGGACCTGGTTCTGAACATTCTCTACGCCGCTTTGGGCGCCGCGGAACGCGGCCGATGGCGCCTCACGCTGGTCGTGTTTGGCGCGGGCTTCTCGGCGTCTGCGCTGTGGGCGGTCGGCGGTTGGTACTTTGCCGTCACAGCCGCGCCGCCGCTGCTCGTCGCCGCGTGTCTCATCGTGTGGACTCTGCGCACGCCGTCCGCCAATGCCTTGCGCAAAAAGAATATATGACGCGCGCGCGTGTCGTATCGCGTGGACTCGGCGCACGCCGTCCGTCGAGACCAACAAAAACGTGCGATGCAGGCAGTGCCACCACACGAACCCTCACACTCACGTTTACCGTAATCGGTGACCCATTTATTGTTTTCAGGTACACATAAAGCACAGAGCTGCATGTGAGTACTCGCAAGAGTCTGTGCGGCTTGTCGGCACCAGGCTGCCAGCGAGCGGGCTCACGCGCACGTCGCCAGGCCTGCATTCCGACACTTGGTCGGCAGCCACGGGCCACAGGACGGCTGTCGCCGGCAGCGTGCTTTACTTTTGTAATCTACCAAAAAAACCACGTTTTTCCTTGGGCGGATCCTTGGGCGGATCCTTGTTGACGTCTGCCCTCACCATCGCCAACCTGTCCTGCAACATTGCAGTATTGTCCTGCTCTTCCTTCAACGTTTTCCGTAGATTCTTCAAGTCCTCCTCTCTTTCCTGCAGATCAGTCTTGGTCTGTTGCAGTTCCCGGTTGCACAATCTGAGAGCGCCCTCAGATCGTTTTAAAGCCTCTTTCAGTGCCTCGTAGTCTCGTGCTTTCTTGTGCAGCTCCTCGTGGTCGTTCTTCGGAATAGCAAGCGTTTGCAACTCCCCTATCTCCTCCTTGAGCAAAGACTCCTTTTCCATGGCTGCCGCCAGGGCCTTTTGCATGTCATCATAATCCTTGACCTTCTCGCGCAGGTTCACAATCTCTTCCTTCGCACCATGCAGCTCTTCCCTGAGCTTATTTTGCATGAACTCAAGTTCACTTTTCTCGCGCGTCTTCTCCTTCTGCATATTCAGTTCCATATTCAGTATCATGTCCTGATCCTCGCGCACCTTGTCTTCAAGCATTGCGATCCTGCTGTTTGCGGCATCAAGTTCGTACTCGAGATTCGGTGCTGCGTTGTGGTGATGTGCTGTTTCAGTTCTCGCGAGGGCCTTGTGTAGCATTGGGTCTCGGTCCGTACGCGCATCGGGTTCTTGCGCGTAAGAAGCATCCAGCTTTCCTGCAAGGTCGTTGCATCTTGCGCTCTCGGCTGTCAGGTTGCTCTTGAGGCGCTCAATCGTGCTTTTTTGCTCCGCACATTCAGCCTTGGCATCTGCCAGCTCGCGGCTGAGGTACTCAAGCGTGCCCTGTTGCTTTGCAACCTCAGCGCTGCGCTTTGCAAGCTCGTCGCCCCCGGGCACGTTGCTCTCGTCAAATTCCACTGCCCCGAGATTGCGCTCTGGCGCGTACGTCGTGCGTGGTGTTCGTGCGGCTTGCGGCAGCAAATCCTGCAGCTTTACAATCTCGTTTTTGAGGGTTTTCACCACGTTATTGAGTTGTATAATACTTGCATGGTCACTGCTTGGTGTGTTGTTGATTTCCTGCCGCGCCTGCGTTTGGTTTACGAAACCCTGTTTATCAAGCATGCACGCGAGGTCGGATGCGAGATTGGATGTAAGATCCTGATTCGTGCTTAGTTTGTTTCCGCATCGCCTGCACGGCACAGCACAAAACGTGCGCCTCTCAACCTCGCGGTCGTCCTCGTCTCCGGAGTCAGATGCACTTGAGGACACACTTGCCGCGTCATCCTGGTCGCTTGATTTGTCACCAGGAAAACGTCTGTCTGTATCTTTCGTATACTGTATGGCCTCGTGGACAATGACAGGAGGTTTTGTATTGACGCACAGTTGTTTGTAGTCGAAACCATTCGGGAGTAGGAAAATTCGAGACATTTCTCGTTTTCCGCAATCTCTTTTTATATACTTTCGCATCCATAAACACAGCGTCACTCAAAACGACCACACTCAGATGCCGTGCTGCTACGTAGCCCGAACAATCTTCATGCCTCGATTTCGCCTCTCACGCTGATACATTTCCACAAATCACCGACGCGCCCAAGTGTGAGGATGTGCCCAAACCCCACACACCGCTCTGTCTGCGTCAGCACGAGTAAAACACCCGGCGCACGCACGCCCGCTGCGCGAGCAGGCGCTGGCACTGCGCGCACGGCAGGCTGAGCGCAGGGCGTCCGTCGACCACGCGCGCGACGTACAGCTCGAGTTTCCCAGCGCACGCGCCGCGACTGCCCAGCTGCCACAGCGCAGCGGCCTCCGCGTGCACCGAGCAGCGCGCATGCCACCCGCGCACGTACTTGTTGTGTCCACGCGCAACGATGCTGCGGTTGCGCACGAGCACCGCGCCGTGCTGGTGGCGGCAGCTCGAGCGCCGCGCCTCCGCGGCGGCGGCGGCCATGTACTCGGCGCGCGCGCCGCGCATGCTTGGCACTGCTCCATCGCCGCGTCTTTAAAGCTCGCCCCGCCCTGGCTGTGGTACTCGGGCATGCTTGCCAGTGCCCAAGCCGCGTGTTTCAAGCTCACGACCACGGCGCACCGGAAGCAGGAACCACGACTGGTCGTAGGACTTTAGGTACATCTCCCACAGCACTCGATTCCAGTTCTTGCTCAGGAAGGACAGCTTGCCAGTTTTGTGCGAGGTGTACCAGTCCTTGACCAGTTGGCGAAACTTGGCGTCTTCGACCGCATGCAGTCCATGCGTCGTCTCCACCGCCCGCTGTGCAAACTTTTCGTACCGTGGCAGCTCTTTGAGTTGCGTGTGCACAACCGACAGCTTGGTGCGCGGTGTCTTGTACTCGTCGCAGTGGCACTTGACATACACCTGCCAATGTGGGTATTGCTCGTACGGCGGCACGACCACACACATGCTGTTGTTGCTCGGGTGCTTGTGCACCTTGCCGTGCACAAATAGATGTGTCGCGCAGATTTTGGGGTGCACTATGTAAAGGTACTTGACATCCTCCTCCTTGATGTACCCCTCGTTGATCTGTCGGGTCACCGCACCCGGGCGGTCCTTGAGCGGTTCAAACTTGACCACGGACTCGCCCGGGACCAAGAGGTCGCCGCGCACGCACGCCGGGATCGCCTCGGACGCGTCCCCACTGCCCTCCCGCCGCGCGCGCTTGTGCTCGCGGGGGCTGTCTGGCGCGGCGCGCACGCGCTCGTCCCGGCGCAGCGGCGCGTGCTCCGGCACCAGCACACACCCTTCGGTGGCCTGCACGTTCCCGACCAGAAACGGCGCAAACGCCGCCGGGGCGCTATCGTCAAACGTGGCGCTCAGGTCGTCGTCCTCGTCCGTCGGTGAGCCACTGATGCGCGCAAACCTCTCCCCGCCTTGCTTGCTACACAATGAGAACCGAAAGTTGCGCCATGATGTGTACACGCTCCCGTCGAGGATGTGCACACGCCGCTGCTCGCCCTTCTTGTCCCTTTTCGTCCACCACCACTCTGCGGTGTTGAGCTCGCACGCCGTAAAGTCACGCCAAAACTGCTGCATGGAACCACCGTGGTTGCTTGCAAAGATGAGGTTGCCGATCACCACGTGGTACGAGTGCTTGTACACGCCGGGCTCGCGCGTCGCACAGCTGCTTGTGTTCACGTACAGCTCCGCGCGCAGGCCGTACTTGTCGCGGCACCAGCCGCGCAGCCGCTTGCAGAACTCGCGCATGCGCGTGTGCCCTGTGTCTGCGGCACCCACCCACTCGACATCCGCGTACGCACGGCACCTCTTGTGTTTCTGAATCTGCTCGAACAGAAAGCGCTTGTTCACGGGCAGCTGCAGCAACGCCGCGTGCAGCGTTGCGGCGTCGGGGTACACGCCAAACGAGTAGCCGCCGCCCTTCTTCTTGTGCCACGCAACCGTCACGATGCTGTCGTGTTCCTCGGCTTTGCACATTTGCACGTGCTCGTGCATGTGCTTCTGCAGCCCGAACCACTTTCCGCCACCAGGCTCCCCGTGCCGCGGCTTGTACGCCGGCACCGCCTGCATGCCGC
>Ga0181413_1000621_pt1 | contig 10975 bp, 7 predicted proteins | sample 36SPOviralmetaG_FD_130111 | JGI IMG/M metagenome (GOLD analysis project Ga0181413, IMG submission 130111) | Marine viral communities from the oligotrophic San Pedro Time Series (SPOT) site, San Pedro Channel, CA, USA - 36 SPOT_SRF_2012-09-28 | ecosystem: Environmental > Aquatic > Marine > Strait... | reverse complement strand
CTGTGAAATGGTAGATATTACTTAAGTTTTTAAAGAAAAACCCCCACTATCGGTTGACGGTGGGGGCAGTCTACTATATATTGTTTGCATGAGGTTTGGTCACCTCGTCACAACCTCAAACACGGGTATGGGGAAGTGGCACTTAGTTGGTTGAAGCCCCCACACTGTTTTATGCTTGAGGCAATGTGGGGGTTTTATTTATTTAGCCCCAAATATTGCACCTATACCCTCTGATAGGTCCCTACCTACAAATTGTTGGATAAAACCAATTTCTTCATCAGTAGGCTCTTCTTCTCTTATAAATATGTTGTACTTACCGCCTTGGTATGCCGCATTAACTGTCTGTCTAGCTGCCCCTTTAATAGCCTGAATATTCTGATTTTTTCTAAGTCTGTCTATTAAGGTAGCAAACTCTTCTGGTTGGGCTAATATTACTGCTAAAGCATCTGCAGCTACTTCTTTCTCTAACTCAGCTAACTCTTTTAGAGGGATAGAACTTAGCCTACGGAGAAATGCTGCAGTCGGGTTCATGTATCCTGCTACAAGAAGAATACCTGTAGATACAGCGTCTGAAGTTCTTCTAGCCTGATCTGTTAACAGTGACGTATTTGATCCTACAGACACACCTCTAGAAAAAGTCCCCATAGATTGTCTCTGTAAAATGGCTAGTGTTCTAACTACCCCTTCTCTTACATCCTCAAGACCTGACTGTCCATCAAAGATTAAATCTAAGCTAGTTAGAAGACCTGTAGCCTCTTCATTACTGAGCTTTGCTAACTGTCCTTGGTTTACCCTAGATATGGGTTTCATATTTTGAGTACCAATGGTACTGGCTCCAAATATTCTACCCCCTATTAAATCTAATGCTTCAGCCTGTAAAACTTGTTTTGCTAACAACTTTTCAGCTTCAGTAGGAAGTTTATCTATTTCAGCAAGAAGTTGCTTAGTATTATTAGTATCTGTATTTATCAAAATACTCTGTAAATTTATTGAAGTAGCAGGTCCTTCCGTTGCCATCTCTAAGTTGTCACTATCTTTAAATTTAGACAGAAGTGATTGTATTACACTATTTTTCTTTGCCTCTATTGCATCGTTGGCGGCATTTAACTCATCTGTTAGACTAAGATTTAAGTCTCCTAGCTCAACAGTTTTATTTTCTATTCTGGTTATCAAGGCCTGTAATTGATCTGCAGCATCATTACTTCCAGAGGCCCGTAAGTTAGCTATAGGCTCTTGCAAGACTTGTCTAATCTGTAGTGGGGTAAGTCCCTGATCTACAAATGGAGACAGACTGTTTACGACATCTTTAATAATCTTTGTTCTAAATAAAAGAGAAGTTTCGGTTGCCCCATCTATGGCAGAATCCCCTACCGCTTCAGATAGCTCTCTCTGAAGAGTACCACTTTTAAATGAAGCTCCTAGAGCCGTGTCGATAGCATTTGATAAAGCTACTTCTACATCTGCAGTACCTAGATCAGCCGCTTTGACGGTGGATGGAGCAAAAGCTAATTTCTTTGCCAATCTATCCTCTAAAGCTTTTGTTACAGGCTTAATAAATTCTGAGTCACGGAACCTGTTATCAAAATCTTGCCATAGCTGTTGTGCTTTTATTGCAGCCTCTGCAGTTGCTGAATTTTCTGACAACATGGCATAGCCTATCTGTCCTACTGCCTCTCCCTTTTCGTTTACATTGCCATTAAGATGTTTACCTAATTCAATAAGAATTGCTCGTTCATCTTCAGGACCAGTATTTTTTAGACGGGCAATTACTGGTTTTAAAGTCCATAGATCAGCAAAACCTAGTTGAGAAACTCTATCTGTAATTTCTTTAAACGTGGCTTCTTGTTCAAACACAAGTCCAGTATTTTCTGTACCACCAATAGGCTGTGGACTTAATTTGTTAAATATTCCTATTAGTTTTGATTTTACCGCTTGTTTAGCCCGATTAGTGTTTACCACTTTGTCTGCAGGAAGGCTATTTTCAACAGCATCTTTAAAAATTTTCATAAGAGCTTCTGCAGCGTCCTGACCAATTGGTGTATTTGGTACTGCGTCAAAAGCATTTTGATAGGCCTGTTTAGCCTTTACAAACTCAGGGAATAAAACATTGTTTGCAAACCTAGAGACTGTCTGATCTGTCATATCACCAAAAGGATATAACTCATCAACAACTGTTAGGTATTCTTCGCTATCTTGTAATATATTTTGTTTAGCTAGTTTTACCTCGTCTATCTCAATTTGTTTTATATTTGCTTTCTCTAGTAGTTTATCTACTTCTTCTTTATACCCTACAACTAGTCTGTCTGTTAGAACTTGAGAAGCCTCTTTAGTCTGTATTTGGTCTGCAGCTTGTTTAAAGGCTTCTCCCGTTTGCATAATAACGGCATCATCAAGTCCCGTCAGTCTAGGATCACCTGAGTTAGCCTTCATAAGAGCTACCATTCTAGCAAACATCTCATTAGCTTCTTTTTCTACATAGGCTTCCCATGCTTCTTCATCAAATACATTTCTGTTTCTGCCTTCTACTTTAGTAAAAGTATTTTTTAAGTTTTGGCGAGTTTCTCTAATGTAGGCTTCCGCACCAGAGGCTAGAGCTATAGTGGTAGTTACATCAATGTCTTTAGCAAAATTTCCTATGGTAATTGTTTCTACAGAATTAGCTCTAAGAACTTCTGATAATTTAATAAGTTTTCTGTTCTTAGCTTTTCCATTAGATTTTAATATTTCAGGATCAAGGAAATTAACTACGTTTAACACCTGCCCATCTTTAACAGACTTTACCATCTGTTGTGCGCTAAGTTTAGTTGTATCTCCTGCTTTCAACCCACCAAAATTTATTAAGGCAGGGGCTGCTACAGTTAGTAGTCCATCAAGCGCACCATTTAAAAGCAAACCTTCTAATAGTAACCCTACATCTCTAGAGGTAGATGCTGACCAATCATATCCTGCAGCTTTTGCCCAATCTTGAATTTTATCATCTAGAAATATTCCTGATTGTCCTTCACTGGCTATGAGAGTGTCTGCTAAAGATGCCCCAATAACTGTACTACCAAATCTTCCTAGTCCACCTACCCTAGCTGATTTATCTAATCTAGTAGCCATCTTGAGAAGATTTAGGCCACCTCTAGTAATAGTAGAAGAACCACCTGTTACTGGAGCCAGTGTAAGTACGTCTGCAAGTAATTGCTCACCTGAAGTTAACTCCATAGTAGGATTGCTTTGAATAAAGTCTTTGTCTTCTTCTGCAGTTCCTAACTCAAACTTTCCTGTATCATCAGAAAAGTCAAGTTGCATAGCACCTGATAAATCTTTTCTAAAATCTAAAAACCCTTCTCTAAAAACTCTATTGAAAAAATCAGGTCCCATCTCTTCAGGTTTAGGCACAACTACATTTTCAACAAGGATCTTTCCAGTTTCAGGATCATTAGTCACCCTTTCATAGATACGTCTACCAGTAGGGTTTCCATCAACTATCTCAGGAGTACCGAAGTTATCATAAATCTCCTGTGCTTCCGTCATGTATTCTGCTACTTCAGCATCATAAGTTTCGGAATCTGCTTTTGCTCGTTGTACACTTAGATTCTCATTTGCAAGGTTTGAACCCTTATACTCATCAAATTTTTCAGTGGTAAATACAGTTAATCTGTCTATCCAGTTATTTGCTATCTCCTTGAATGTACCCCCCGGTTTTTCACCAAAGATAGCCTCTGGAGTTAGATCATCTCCACTCTGAACAGCTTCTTGTCGTTCCTGAGTAGTCTCATTAAACTCCACACGAGGAGTAGTAGGTAGACCTAAATCTTGAAGTACCTTATCTGCATCTTCTTCCTCTTGATTAATGGAGGGGCTAGTAACAGGATTAGCAATAGCTTCTAGTTCCTCTTGAGGAATATTTTCATTATTCGCCCAAGGGTTATCTATGTACATTTGGGCCGTTTCAGGAGTTAGGCCATATTGATTTTCCATAGGTATTCCTAATTGTTAGACGTAGGTTGTTTAGGGGCTAGAGCCGTAAGCCACCCTTTTGCGTGACTAATCATTTCGGCTGTTGGGGTTCCAACTTTATATGCCTTTACTGCTAAAGCAAGGGCCATTGTATTTATTTTAGCTTCATCAGGGTTTCCCTGCATAAATTTACCATATTCGTTATTAGGGTTTATAGAGTTCATATAATCCACTGCCACCTGAGCATTTGCTATTTCATTTAAGTCTGCAGGAGTTGCACTAGATTGGCTTACTACTGTAGTAGAGCCTTTAGGGGGAAGTGTACCATCCGTTTTAAAATCTTGAACAACTTTGTATGCGTCTGGATTATTTGTTTTAACAAACGCATCTAAACCACCCACTACTATCCCAGTTTCCTCAAAAACCTCTTTATAGAGAGGGTCCCTAAGACCAATCTTATGTTCCATATCTGAATTTAGACTATTATCAAATGCTAAACTTTCAGAGGTTAGTAGTTTTTCAGTTTGTCTTAAAATGTTTGCACCATATACGTCATAGGTAGAACCTGTATTGTTAATAGTTAAGGTATTTTTAAAGTCCATGTTAGACAATGCTTGTCCAGAACTTCCTAGTTGGAGTTTAGCAAACTGAAATGCGTGTCTTAGAGATAGAGATATCCATTGATCATACACACCTGCTAACTGAGAGTAATTAGCTTTACTGCTATTGGCTGCTTCAAACTCAGCCATAGCAGATGCTTTTACTTTTTCTATTATCTGTGCCTCAGAATAAGACATTTGTGTATTTTTCATTACTTCAAAGAACTGTTCTGTTCCTTTCATTATTCTTTCAGCAAAACTTGCCATTTTACCAATGGTTAGAACTCCTTCATTTTGACGTACAAACTCTAGAAGTTCATAAGAACTCTGGATAAGTTTTGATGCATCATTTTTCTTATCATTAAGTTTTTGAAAGAAATCATCATTTCTGTTAGCCAACTTTGAAGTAGCTTCTACTGAATTTCCAACAAGAGGGCCTACACTATCTGGCTTGTAATCTCCTGTAGCTCTGTCAACTATTTGTCCTTTTCTTGTACCAGATACTACATAGAAGTTTCCTGCTTTAGTAAGTCTAACAAGAGTTGTGCTACCTTCTGGATCACCTGTAAATTCTATAGTAGTAAAATCTTTAGTTAGCTCTACAGAAACATTGTTTTCTTTAACTTTATCCTGAAGATCAAATGAATCTTTTATCATCTTCAATCTTACAAGTTCATTTGTGTACGTTTCAAATCTATCAGAAGACAGACCTGATTTATCTTTTATATAATTCGCTAATCTTTCTTGTACATTTTCTATAGTAACCTCTAGGGTAGCTTTATCTGAGTCGTTATAGCTGTAGTCTTTAAATACACGTTTATCAAGAGTGGTAAATTCCCCATCTACGTTATCTAAGAACTGAAGTTTAGCTAAAGTTTGTTGTTCAGTAGGTTCTAGCGTACCTAGTCTTTGTTTGTCTTTTAGTAAAATTAAAGTGTTTCTCTGTTCGTTTGCGTCCATTCCTGAAACGTGAGCTACTACATCAAAAACTTCTTCTTCTTTAGGATTAATTTTACCTGCAGCAACTAAGGCATCATATGTACTATTTAAAGCAACAAGTCTAAGGTTTTCTAAATCAGTTTTCTCTCCCTGTTCTTTTAGAAGTTGTCTTTCTGATATAACTTGGGTTACAGATAATTCTTCTACAGACTTCTTCTCTGAAGGAGGAGATATTAAACCTTTCCCTCTATTCTTCTGAGTCTGAGTTAACTTTGCCATATTTGCCTGATCGTTAACCATTAGCTCAATTTCTTTTTTATCTTTAAAGAAACCATCTTTATTTTTAAATGGATCACCTTTACTTAAATCTCTATAATCATCTTGTCTTCTTAGTTGGTTAACCCTTGAAAGTATCCTGTTATATTGCACCATATCTTGATCTATTTGTTTAGTTTTAAGCAAACCATCAAGCATAATTTCTGCATCACCAATATTTTCTCTAGTAAGTTTATTTAAAAAGGTATCATCGCTATAAGTACCTTGACCTGACTGTAGGGTTGCCTGTCTATCTACAAGGGCAGCATACTTTTCTGGATTACTTTGCTTAGTTATCTTACTAAGTTCAGATATAACCTGTCCTAAATCCATTCCTGAAATGTTTTTAAGGTTAGGATTTTTAAACACAGGGGCTGGAATAATCATGTTCATCTGATCATCAACACTCGTAGGAGCATTTAATGTAAACTCATTAATGTTATCAATGCTATCTATATACCCCTGAGCAAGACTAGCATTTGCTGAACCATTATTTTTAAGAATTTGCGTAAGCTTTGGAGCAAGAGATGTATTTAGGCCGTTTGTCTCTAAAACTAAGTTAACTGTACTGTCTATTTCTTTAGCTAGTTTATCAGCCGCCACTTGTTTTTGTCGGAGTTTAGCATCTTCTGCCTTCTTTAACTTTTCAGCTTCTAACTCTTGACGCTCCTTTTCTTGAAGCCCCTCTTTAAGTCCAGAGGCTAGGACGGTCATGTAATCTCCAATGCCCATCTTATCCATAAATGCTTCATCTTGGATTTTTTCTTGAGCTTCGGCTATAGCAAAATTAAAACGTGCAGACATTATACAATCTCTTCCTCAATAGGTTCTTCTTCAGGCATATCCCCTAGCATACTTGCTTGTTCTTCAGGACTTGCTTCTTCTGGGATAGACATAAGGCCTTCACCTTCTGCCATCTCTTCCTCTACTGGATCTTCTGGGGGTGCAGGTATTATATCAGCAATTCCCTCTTCTTCAGCAATTAAAAGAAGTTTCTGTAACTCCGTAGCAGTCAGAGGCTGTCGATCTTTATCTTCTAGCCCCATCTCATATTCTACACTGGCATTTTCAGCTTTTATCTCTAGGTATCTGGATACAGGACCTGCCACCTGAATAGCTAAGTCTACCCCCATTTTACCTTGTTTAATTGATGTAAGTAATAAAACTGTAGTAATAGTAACTACATCAGCACCTACATCCATCAACGCATAGATAGTCTCTAAGTCTTCTGGCTCAGAGATCTTGCTGATCATATTTTCTACTGCTTCGTCATAGTCCGTAATATCTGGGGGCCTATGCCAAGGGTAGTTTCGGTTATCTGATGTTAGGTTTTCGCCCGGAATTGGAGCTTCAAACTTCTGTGGTATTACCATCTTGATCCAACTCTTTCTCTTCTACTTCTGCATCACTATTTAGGGCCTGTTGCAACCCATCAAAATATTCAGGCGTGTAATAGACTTCGCCATCCTTTATCTCTGAGGTTTTATTTAACATTTTCCCCTCTTTAAATTTCTTTATGGAGAGTAATACTGCTTCATCGAATTGCATCTCTAACTACCTCATAGTTAACGTGAAGGTATCCATTCTTTTCAAATACAGCTTCAGGGTGGGTTTTATAAAGTTCTTGAGCTACAACTCCATACGAAGGTAATTTGTCTGCCCCATACTCTTTGGCCTCTTCTGACCAATCCCATTTGTATAAACCTATACCATTTATGGTATTATACTTTTGGATATTATTTTTAAAACGAGAGTCACTTAATGATATTAGCCACTCAGCCCCTTTACCTGTACTTAGAAAAGAACCTGCTAGAGATACAAGACCACTTAGAAAACCACCACCTTTTTTCCTACCTGCTTGAGCCTGTATTTGAGCAATGGTTAAATCTTTAATAGCCTCATTTTCGTTTTGAGAATACTTAAATACATAATCTAACAAGGAATCTACATGGTCCCATGTCCCTGTCATTTGCTCACTAGTTAGATCTAGGCCGTTTTTAACATCTGTAGTTGTAGCATCCCAATCAGTCTTAAATTGCTCTAGGGTAACATCCTGTCTCCATTTAGCATTAAACTGGGAGTAGTTATATTGAAGTTGGTCTAAAAATTGATCTCTGCTATTTCTTATATCTAAAACAAATTGGGCAGCATCGTTTATTTCTCCAGAATTGAACTTCTTGAGCGCATTTATCTCTGAGTTGTTCTGTAAGTCTATTTGGGCATTTAGGTTACCAAAGAACTTGGCAAAATCGTTTGCATTCTCTGCACCAAATATCCGTTGTGCATTCATAGCTGCAGTGTCAGTAAACAGAGCTTCTATCCTAGCCTGTTTATTTACAATCTCTGCCTGTTGAGTATTTGTTAAATTAGCTATATCTAGCTTCAAGAAGTTCTGAGCGTTTGTAACTAAGGCTGTCTGTCTAGCATTAAGATTAGAAGTCTCCATATTTGCTAATATAGTAGCTTTGTTAATGATAGATTTCTGTTTGTTGTCTAAATTAGTAGTAGTTAATGTTTGAAAGAATTTTGCATCTTTATCCGCAACCTGAATAACCGACTGCATCATGGCCTGTGCTATGGCAGCTTCGGCTGCAGCACCAGTGATGTTTAAGGCTCCTGCAGCACTTTTAACCATAGGCCTAGCCCACACAGGAGTTACATATTGACCTTTATCATTTATAAATTGTCTAGAGATTATTTCTATCTGCCCTGCAGTAGTAGCTCTCTTATCTAAATAGTTACCTTCTCCTAGCTGTCGGGCTAATTCTCTACCTGAAGGAGTAGTAGTGTCAATAATGTTAGTGAAATCTATTGAAGCCCAATCATTAACGGCTCTACCTACTGCATTCTCTCCTGCAGCAACCGCTTCTATATCTATCTGTATTTCATCTGGATTTACTAATCCTTCCTTACTCATGGTTTTTGTAGCAGCATCTACCATCATATCATCAGTAAGGGAGCTAGTATTAGATTTTACAGAATAGTCTGTAACTTCAACTTTATCTATTTGATCTGCTAATGCGGTTTTATCTACTGTAGATACATCAAGGTCTACTGGATCATCACTTCTAGCCTCACCCATATCAATTGCTGTACCTTCAGCATCTGCATCAAGTGTAGGAACAGCATCTTCTAAAGTGAACCCTTTGCTTTCCATCCACTTCTTAGGGTCTGCTAATATAGCATCTCTATCTTCCTGTGCTTTAAGACTTCCTGTCTTTTCGGCCCACTCTAAGACTTGCTCTACAATATCGACTTCTGGTACTTCGGATACATCTATACCTGTCTCTTCTGTGACGGCCTGTGTGTTATCATCATCATCGTCATCGTCATCATCAGTATCTATGTCCATTCCTTCGCCACCATAAGCAGTGGCTAATTCGTTAAGAGACTCTTGAGAATTTCCAAAATCATTGCCCCCAGTTATAGCAAATCCGGGTCCTTCTCCATAATCATATCCCCCTTGGTAGTTTGTACCCTGAGTAACATTTGATACTGATTGCTCAAACGTGTTACCCTGCCCAACTGTTGATGACCATAGTCCCATTATAGTTCTTCCTTCTCAGCATTACACTGGCGAATCCTATCACGCAGTAGTATGTAATCTGTCACCACTTCAGGAATTGCCTCGTATGCTTCATCTAAAACATCTAGCTCTACAGCTAATGTCTCACTAAAATCTTCAGAGTAATTCTCTATAGGTGGACAATAAATCTCTAAGTCTGTTCTATAAACCGTTTCCGCGCAGCCGCTTAATGAGACTAGGGCGATCAGTAATACTATCTTTTTCATGCTCTGCCATTTTCTTATAAAAATTTGTCTTTTTCTTTGAAGCCTGAAGATCGTCTTTAAGTATTTTGTTCTTTTCTTTGTTGGCTCCAACGACTTTACCCATCAAATAAATGATAGGAATAGCCATTGCTAAAACTCCAATAATGTAAGTTTTTATCTTACTGAAAATAAACACTAATGTACGCCTTCTTTGTTATCTTTCCATCGTGCATATGCCGCTAGAGCTATACCACCAATTGCACATAATAAGAATATAGTCTTTAGGCTGTCTGCGTAGGCTACTAGCCCCTGTAGTTGCCCTGCCACTTCGTTTAGACCTGTAGCAGCCCCTGCAATTCCTGCTCCTGCCATTGTTTTACTTTTTAACAGTGACTTAGGGGCTTCTGCAGTAGGTTTTTGTGGCATCTCAGGACCACCTTCATCTGAAGGCATCTTGGCATCCATTGCAAATAAGGCAGACTCTGCAGCCCTACGTCTAGTTAGCCCTCGTAGTGGAGTAAGTTTTCCATCTATTCGTGCCTTGTTCCAACGCATAAGCTGTTCTGGTACTTCGTCGTACAAACCTTTGTTCAATTTCTTCAGCAAAGTTGAGCTACGGAAGGCTCCACCGCCTAAGTTGAATACGAACGAGGTAAGACTGTCATACTGGTTTTGAGTTAGAGGAACGTGGACATACTTCTTAACTATTTTACCATGTTCGTTAAGATCATGTATAAGGCGTGTCTCTGCCTCTTCCTTTGTCATAGTATGACCAGAGCGAACTCCCTTGGTCGCGCCAAATCCTATCGTGTACTTTCCTGCAGGACATCTATAACTGTGTACTAGACCATCCTTATGTACTTTATGTAGGCCTTCAAACTTCTTTACTAAGTTAGTGCCTGTTTGAGAAATTTTATCTGGGTGCATAATTACTTTCCATTCAGTTTTGTCGAATTATAGGACTTTGATTTTGTCTTCCGTCCATCAATCCTAATCCATTTGCGGAAAGGTCACCAAATTGCCCTCCTTGACGTTGGTAGCCAAGTCGATCCATCTGAGATAGTAGTTGCCCTATATCTCTAGTAGTTTGTGATAGAAGTTTACCACTACTATCAAAAGAGGCAATAAGGAGATTGTTTTGATCATCCATACCTCTTCGGGTAACATTACCATTTTGCTCTACAGACTGAGTAATCAACTTTCCTGTCTGATCAAACGCATTGGCTAAATCTTGATATTCTCTACGAGTATTCTCTTCTATATTGTTACCTTGAGAATTTAATATTTGTCGTATTGTGCCTAGTCTAGCCAGTACATCTGTTGCCTGATCTGCTCCAACCTGTTTATTCACATCACTGAGGTCACGCATAATCTGACCGTAGGTTAAAGAATTTTGTTGTTCTACG
>Ga0181413_1000615_pt1 | contig 11047 bp, 17 predicted proteins | sample 36SPOviralmetaG_FD_130111 | JGI IMG/M metagenome (GOLD analysis project Ga0181413, IMG submission 130111) | Marine viral communities from the oligotrophic San Pedro Time Series (SPOT) site, San Pedro Channel, CA, USA - 36 SPOT_SRF_2012-09-28 | ecosystem: Environmental > Aquatic > Marine > Strait... | reverse complement strand
TTTTGATGAAGATTGGGAATCAACAGATTGGCTTGGTGGAGAAATAATTTGCATAAAAATGCCTGAGAACTATGAAGAAGAAAATTCCGATAAGTACGAAAGTATCAAAGCAGATAACGCGGACTATTTTTTGCAAGAGGACGAAAATGAATAAATTATTAAAAGCAGTTAAAGAAGCAAGTATATCTGTTGCTTGTTTGCTTGATGATGTTGCAGTTAATAATAGTGAAGAACTAAATTTAACTGAACTGCAAAAAGACATTGAGCATTTACAAGACCAGATAACAATAATAGAAAATAACTTAAAGGAGGAAGCATGAAATATAAAGCAGGTATGAAAGTTAGATTAGAAGACCAAGTTTTTGAAGTAATCAATGAATGTATAAACTGCAACAAAGGTTGGGAAACTATGCAACGAGATAGTGGCATTAAAGTACAGCAAATTTGTCAAGAATGCGACGGCTTAGTGGACGGCAGTACAACATATGAATTTCAAAAAGAAGATGGCTACATAATTATAATAGGAGAAAACAATGATGAAAAAACAAACCATAATAATGCTTGAAAAGATATATCACACTTACGAAGTTGAAGCAGACACAATAGAAGAAGGAGTTGATAAACTCGGAGAGAGTATTGGACACACGGGCAGACCTATCAAAGACGGAGTAGAACGAGTCCACACAGAGTTAGAGTTTGAATTTTATGATGATAAGTGGTTAGAAGTAAAATGAAAACTTATATCCATGTAAATCAACACAAGATACGAGCCAACAAGAAACACGGCACGGACGAGCCTGTTATTACCATAAAAAAAGGAAGAACAAATACTTATTGCCATGAAGTTAAGATACTTTCACCTGCAACAGTAAAGTACGGTGGTAGCGACAAGCCACTTTTAAGTTGTGGTGCAAGAGTTGTAATAGAAACAGAAGGAGAAGTTGAAGTAGTGAAATGAAAAGGATAAACCCTGAAGATTTGGTGGAATATGAAAAATATAAACCAATTTTTGAGCGTTTAAAAAAACATGACCCTAAGGCATATCAAAGATTAATTAGATACCAATTAAATGTATTTGTTGAGTTAGGAACTTTAAAATTAAAAAATGACTAAAATAAAACAAAACGGTACTCTTACGAAAGAGCATTTACAAAAAATAAGAGTTGCTTTAAAGAAAAGAGGTAAAATATGAAACATAAAATAACTGATAACTGCATAGAAGGTTATCAAGGCGATACGCTTGTATCACTTCTTTACATAAGTTGTCCTGTAGCAAAAAGTAAAATTATTTTGCAATACGAAAAAGAAGGAAGTTTAATTAATGAAGGATAAATTTATCCACGTTATTGCAGTTTTTATAGAGGGAGAGTTGAGCTATGTACAAACTTTTGACAGCTTAGCTACAGCGGAACTCTTTATCGACAGCTTACCTGTAAAATTACAGGACCAAATCTCTGATGTACCTATGACCGACAGCTTGTTTATTCAAGATAATGGGCATAAACATTTTATAACCGTTCTAAATGACATTGATGGCGGTATTGACCTACCATCTGTTCTTCAATAATTGAAAACCCCACGCTATATATTCGGACATTCCAGCGAGTCGCTGGGGATGGTAAGTTGGTATTGGAAAGACGACAAGGCTAATGTATGGAAAACCTATAAACCCCAGCTACAAGATGTTGGGATACTTGACAAGCTTTCTAAAGAAGACAAGCGACAAGCTCAAAAAGAGATATACGAAGATATTATGGGTCGAGAATATCCGAAGAAGGAGGCTCAACCAGTTGTGCGTTCTCGATTTCTAACATAGGTTTGTAGTCTAATACTAGTTCTCTCATTTTCTTTTTAAGTTCTATCTCACTTAACGACTCCAGAGACCCAGTCCTAACTTCTTTTCTTTCTACATACAATCCTGCTGCACGACCTCTTTGTGTTTCAGCTGCAACAGCAGCCGTGTAGTTGCCTTTATCTAAAGCCGCGTCGCGTATCTCAGCAAGTTTTTTAACATGCCTACCAAAAGTTACATTATATTTTTGATTTACTTGAGTTTGTAAGTCTTCTATGTATTTGCAAACTTCAGGATATTTTTGTGGATTGGTTAGTTCAGAAGCTCTAACCCGAGCAGATGATTTAGAGTAACCAGCCGACAAGGCACACTCTTCTTTAGTTTTGCTTCCGTCATTCATTACGAATTCTTCAGCAAACTTCTTTTGACTAGCAGTTAGTTGTTTTGCCATAGTTATCTAGGTCCGCTACCTGTGTTATTACCTGAGTCATATTCTGTCAGTGCTTTGTAGTATTCTTTTAATTTTATATTAAATTTATACCAAAAAATGTTCATGCCTCTGGGATTAGACTGCTCTCCTATTGCAATAACAAGGCAACCAAGAAAAATTAAGAAAAAAACAATATTCATATGGTATGAATGATACCTTAAAACTAGGCAGTATTGCTACTGCCTAGCATCAATCACCAAAGGAGAAATTTTAGGAAAGATTGATACTGTAATTATAAGACTTTTTACATAAAAATCCACATAATTCGCCTAAGGTCTACCTAAGGTCACAGAAATGAGGTCAAAACCCTTTAAGGACAGGGTCTACAGCTTAACCTAAGGTCATAAGGTCATTTTCTTGCAAAATTTTGATAGTTCTTTTGTATTTTTTGTAAATTCTCACCTTAGGAATTAGGTTTTATACTATTTATGTCTATATGGGAAAGGGTTTTTAAGGCGTTTTTACCTCATTTCTACATCATTTCTGCAGTTTTTTGACCTTAGGTCCTTGGTCCGTGGTCCTTCGTCCCTAAACCTTTGATTTATAATGATAAATTGTAAAAGATTGGTCTTCAACGTTGGTTATTTTGCGGACAGTGCCGTGCGGCTCAGACCTTTTTGTCTTTCTAAAAGCATCTTCAAAAGACAGACAGTTGTGTACTCGGCGGGTAATAATTTCACCCTCAAGCTCTATTTCTGCTTCGTATTCAACATCTAAAAAGTGCACAGGATACCTAGACTTTTGGTAAGCCAAAAGATTTTGAGGGTCGTTTTTAGCGTAAATGTCTAATTTTAAAACCTTGAGCTGCATTTCTTAGGTTTATTAACTTACGTTCAATCTCTGTAAGTTCACTCCAATAAGAAGAAACTATTTCAAAGTCGTACCTGCCGCAACCTTTGCACCTTTTATGCCCAAATTGTGTTGTTGAACACACTCCAGTACAAGGGCTATCAGCCAAATTAGACACTGACCCATCTAATCTCAATGTCATATGCAAGATTATCTACGAAAAGTGTTGTATTGTCTATAATATTTGTTATAGAATTGCAAGGTTAATTAGTAAATTAATACTCCCCCTAGGGGCAAAGCTTGTTAATCATTTTCTCCTCGCTTTGCCCCATCTAATTATTTCCACTGTGGTCCTTCAATAAAAGCAATCAGACATTTTATTACACCTTTGGTCACAGGTTTTACGCCATGCTCTATAAAAGAAGGAAAAACAAATACTGCACCTTTCTGTCTTATCAATTCTTTGTCTGGTTGAGGTTGTCCATGCAGCTCGTCATAAAAAACAAAATCACCACCTTCATACTCAGCAGAATCCGATAGTTGTATTGTCATACTCAGTTTCCTATCGTACATTTCTCCATTAAAACCTAAGTTAGAGTCTTTATGCTTATCATAATAACCTGTATCTTCTGCTCGATATTCAGCGTAAAACATATTAAATATTCTATCTAAGTCTACGCTAAAACATCTTCTGTTAGCTTCCTCAAATATTTCTGTGCAAAGGGTGTGTATTTGTTTAGTATCGTTTGCATTAGGTGGTAGCCAACGTTGTTTGCACCTTCTTGTTTCACTATCTACTTTAGCTTCTTCTTGAAGAGTTACGTTGCCCCCTACACCGCCATCTATTTCTTCGTAGTTTAAAACAATGTTTTTTATATCTTCCGTTATCATCTCTGGAAGAACTTCTGGAATAATATAATAAGGCTGTTTCAAGTTACCTACCGTAGTACATACGTCGTTTGTGCTTATTCATGGTGCTAAATTTCACATTGCGTTTGCCTTGTGAAGTCTTTTTATATTTAGCTTTAGAGATGTGAAGGTTTTGTTCTTTTCTTACTGCCATCAGTTTGTTTTGCTATCCCGGTAATGCAAAGAAAGCCGCAAGTCATATTATCTATGCCTTGTATTAAATGTTGTTCGTCGGATTTGGGGTTAGTCTTTGTAGACATAGCCCCCAGCTTTTAGATTTTCAGGTACTTGTAAACTAAAATTACGGTTCACGAGTCCTTCGTCCTGTGTTTTTCTGAGTAATCTTTGAGCGTTGTTGGTTAGATTAGTACCTTCTATAAAGTCTGGACTAGCTACATCATCTGCATTAGCCCCTGCTCTCTTTTTCATACCTTCTTTAAACATACTCATAAGAGTAGCTTCAATGTCCTCAGTGCTTTTAAAACCTTTAAGTAAGTCAAAAGCTTCATCTACAGCATCAGTGCCTTTGGCTAGGGCTGCACCTACCTTCATAGGTAAGCCGACTATCAAACCTGCACCAGCCATAAGAGTGTCTGCCATGCCCATAGGTTCTTTGCCCATCATTCTACGTACTTCGGGAGCCATAGGAGTCATATCACCTATAGTTGTAATTACATTTCTAGCTGTTTCTGCTTTGCTTGGACCCATCATTCGGTCCAACATACCTAAAGAGGCTATCCCTGTTTGGTCTGCGGTTTGTGCCATGTCTCTACCAGTTTATTTATAATTCGTTTAGCTTGTATTGTAGCAGATAATTGTCTTATTGCTCTACTCTTGGCGTTAAGCATCTCTATCTCATCTTCTTCCGGGTTCTCTGTGCAGTAACCTTCTACGTCAAACTCATTGACTTTACGTAACATATTTTGATAGTGGCGAGTTGTATATTTCATTTCTTAATCCTACTATACCTTTACCTACCAAGCCACCGAGTTTGTGTCCTCTAAACACAGTTTTCATTTTAAAACCAGAAGGTGTGCTGTCATCTCTATCTCTAAATGGTTCTAAAGGCAAGAGATAAGCAGTTTTTATACCATTAAGATTGTTATTCGCTATATTAAATTCTAAGCTGGACTTTTTAAAACGGTTTATTAAGTCTTTTTCTATACTACGTCCGTATTTTTTAGCTACTCTTTTAATATACTTTTCAGTAGGGTTGGCTACATTGTCAGGAGTACCATCACCATAATTAACTATTTGTAGTTCTACATTATTTTGTTTTGCTATGTTTTGCAGTTCATTTCTAGCTCTGTCAAAGTTTTCATGTGCTCCGCTTCTTTGTCCATATATCTCATTAACAAATCTAGTCGGGACTAGAATGTGAGACACATTTGGGTCACCAAGTTCAATAGCTTCTTTTAGCATCATACGCACAGATTTTTTAGTATAAGACTGACCCAAACCCTCTCTCATTGGTGTTGAACCAAGTGGATTTTGTCCAATACCCACGTAAGGAGTTTCAAAAGTAGATTGTGTTGCGTTCTCAACAACTTCCTTAACATTATCAAACGTTTCGTCCATTTGGTTTAATTCATCTATCTTAGTCAAAGATTTGTAAAAAGGGTCGTTTTTTAAAGCTGCTAGTAATGGTATTGCAGGAGTATAATTTTCAAAATCTTTAACCGCTTTGACCCAATTACCCCATATTCTTTTTGCTTCTTTTGCTACTTCTTGCGGATTGTCTCTATTTAATTCTGGGCTAGGCAGTACAGATTTTAAAAATTTATAAGATGGTAAATCTTTTTCTCTGTTTATTCTATTCAAAAAATCATCTGCATCTTCTCTTAATAAAGGTCGATTGCCTTGTATAGTATCTAAAATCATTGCATGAAATAAAAAGTTTTTAGCAGCTGAGTTGTTATTTTTTTCCATACTTAAATCGGCACCTGTCAAATTTTGGTTATTAGTCAACCAACTATAAATATTTTCTAGAAAATCAAAATCAATATCTCTATACGAAGTGCCAACGTCGTCACTGTCAATAACTTGTACAGCACCGATTATTTCTCTCAATCCTTTTAAATTATCTGGGGACAAAGTAAGAGCTGCTCCATACATATTCATTAAATCGTTTATAGACTTGCTTCTAGAAATACGCGTTTGCATACGATTTGACGCTGTTAGGTTTGCATCTTCCCTAAGGGAAATATACTTTTTACCTAGTATCCTAGTACCTATATCGGCATCAGAGAGCTCGTGCATGTTTGGAAAAATTTCATTAACAGCAGACATTTGCGTAAAATCTAAGAACTTATTTAATTTATCCATATTAGTTCTAATTCCATTTGGGTCGACATCACCATATACTTGACCCAGATGAGCGACATCAATTACATCATCTAAAAATGTATCTATTTCTCTAAGAACTATTTTCTGCTCTGGTGTTGATTCAGAAACTCCTATACCACGTTTCTCTTGAAACTTTTCAGTTACGTAGTCTTCAAGTGAAGCATCTGCATCCCTGTATTCTTCTATTCCTGCTCGTTGTGAATTTATTCCATCAACAAGTTCGTCTATGTCCGCGGGAGATTCATTTGGCAACAGTTTTTTAAGACTTTCTTTTATTTTATTTAAAAGGAATGGAAAGGTAGCTTCTGTTAGCCTGTTGACATTTTCGCCCCTAAAATATTCAGCATCATTTTGAGATTCATTTAAAGTTTTAATACCAGTTACATCATCTATTGGTTGTTGAGTTACATAATCCCTTAATTTTAAATCACCAACGTTAGACACTATTTCATAATGCCTTGACCAAAATCTACCCGGAGGATGACTACCTCTTTTATATTGATTTACGTTGCTTCCTTGATTAGCTTTATCAGAATACTTATCATTCATTCTTGCAAGTTCGCGTCCAGTAGTTATTGCCATTTGTTTTTGTGTTTCACTTTTGCCTTTTGCGTAATCGTTAAACAAATGTATTGTATAAAAATCATCAGCTAGGTTAGCTAATTCACTATCTACGTTGTGTGCTGATGCAGTTAACATTCCCGCATCAATTTCTGACGGTCCTGTCGACTGTCTAGACACCGTCATTAAAGTTTTATTTGCATCATTATTTAAAAGAAGCTCTAACTCTTCTTTAGTCACTGGTCTATTATCCGCAGCTCTTTGAATTAAAAGATTAGCTATGTTTGTATCTATAATTTCTTTTCTCGCTTCGTTATGAAAATCTTCATTAACATCTGGGTTGTTATTAGCTCCAAATAACTCTTTTGCAGTCAATGACCTATCTTCGGATTTTTTTTGTGTTTTAGTCCTCGGTTGACCTTGTTCATCAAGCACTGGTTGTCCATCTCTTCCTAGTATTGGAATTTCTTGACCTCCTGAATCTGTTGGGTAGATTAGTTTTTCTTGCTTATGTGGAGTTACTAAAAATTTAATCATCTCTGTAGCGTCGTAAGGTCTGCCGGGAACCAGCTTTTGTATGTTCTCATTTATAAAGTAAGTAGACATAAATACTGGATTGACAGGTGTAGCAAAAGGTCTATTACCGACTTCTTTTATAGCAACTTCTGCCATTACATCACCATATTCCTGAAGACCTAATCTATCCACCACTTGAAATAGTTCCGGAGAGGTTCTCTCTAAAAACTCCCAATAGTCAGGTTTAGATACGTCTTGGTCTCTACTTATTTTTACTGCATTGGGCTCATACCTTTCTTTTAGAGCTAATTGTTTTATAGCATTAGTTAAAAAACTAAAGTTTTTAGTAAAAGTACGTGAACCTGAAACATTATTTTGCACTTGTGCTACTATTCTTTGTTTAACTTGGTCTGGAGGCACTGGACCATCTTCTGGGCTACCTCTAAACTCAGCCGGGTGTTCTTCCATATACGTTTTAGTGTTGTATTTTACGCCATTCATTATTGCGTCTATTACCTTAAGGTCTTCATCATTTAAAATTTCATTTGTTTTATCTCGTAGTTCTTGAGCAAGTCCGGGGTTTGTTGTAGCTACTTCTTGTAAAGCAGTATCTATTATTTCGTTAAGTTCGGTGTCTACAACGTTCTCCATTTCGTCTAAATCAAGATAGCTTTTAATAAAAGCATCATCAAACTTTTTTTGAATTTCGTTTCTGCTTTTAAAATATTTAGCTTTGTTAAAATTATCGGTTATGATTTTGTTCGCAGCTTCTCTTATAGCTGGATTAGTAACATAATTATCAAAAGCATCTATAACTTCTTGTCTTAGAGCTTCTTGTAGCTTATTGAAAGATGTGCCTGTAGGTTCACGGGGAATAGAAAAATAATTTGCTACGCTGTTTAAAAAGTTATAAGTATCAATTCCTGTTCTAGACCTATCATTAAATGCTCTTTGCAGTGTGTTCATATCCATTGTGTAACGCATAAATGATTGGTCAACAAGTGGATTAAAAGCTTCTGTATAGATTTGAGCTATAAGTTCTTGGTTTTCTTTATTATTTTTAAAAGTTTTTCTTAGGTTTTTTACTCTACCCTTAAAGTCGCCGTCGTAGGTTATCGAAAATAGACCTCCTAGAATTTCAAATTCAGGATAGTCAGTTATTCTTTTGACTCTCGCTGTTTCTTTCCCATCTGAGTCTGTGTTAATCCCAATAAGGTTGCCAAAATAATCATTTAACTGCGTTATAAAGTCTTTTGCTTTATCCCCAAGTAATTCTCTGTTTAGTTGTAGGTCTGCATAGTTATTTGTAAAAGTAGTTGCTACCGGGAAAGTGTTTACTATTCTATTAAACTCTAGTTCTGCTGTACCTCTGTCAACGTACTTTTGAAGAACTTTATTCATTACCGGCGTAAGTCTTTTTTCAACATGAAGATAGTCTGGATTATCTACATCATATTCTGAATTTAAAATTAAACCTAAATTTCGACCTCCGGTTTCTGGGTTATACCTATCTGATAAAAAACTGTAATTAAAATAATCATTAAGTCCTTCAATAACTACTGCTTGTTCATCTGGAGTTCTTTGATACCGCTGTCCTGTTTTATCTTCGTAATAACTTAAATTTAAATCTAGCTCTAAACCACTATAACTTTTGTCCTTAGCCCAAGTTTGTTTTGCTAATATAAGTTGTGCTTCTATTGGAGTTAAATTTTGGTTTTCCTCTACAGCCCTTCGAAGTTCACGGTAATCGGTATGATTAGTTATGTTTGCTATTGGAGGCAAGTCCCTTAAAGCATTTATATTTCCCGTTGACAAAATTTCCTTACCTGCTCTTGCTCCTGTTGGTAAAGCTTGAGTTATATCTAAATTAGGATAAAGACTAGCAATTTGTTCGGCTTCATTTATAGCATTGCTTATTTCTGCACTGACTGTTGATTGTTGGTATCTGTCTAAATAATTTAAATCTTTGACGGCGTTATTAATTTTAACTAGTTTATTGTTAGCGTACTGTTCATCAAGAGCATTATTAAGAATTTCCTGCTGTTCATTTGATAAACTTTCTAATGGATTTTCAAAAGGATTCACATTAGTAATTAAACCTAAGTTAAAAGCTAGTTGTGCTGGGGTGGTTGGGATTAAGTCTTCTCTAGTTAAATTACCGTCCCCTAAACCTAATTCTCTATCTAACCTATTTATATAATCTATTGGAGACTCCATGCCAGTTCTACTAACATCATAATCTACTCCACTACCTCTAAAAACATTTTGTTGTCTTACTAAATCATTATATTTTGGTTGACCTTTTATCAGCTTTATTCCAGTAATATCTATGTTTTCATCTTTAAATTGAGCATCTTGTGGTTCGAAGTTCTTAAATTTATTTACACCTCCAGCAATATCAAAAGCTGCATTAATACCTCCACCAGTACCTGCTCCAATAATACCTTCACCCAAAGCATCTCTTAAATTTACCTCATAACCATTTTTAGTAAATGCTGTAGTTCCTGTTTGTTCTACAAGAGATTGAGCACCCTCTGTAAGACCTTCTTCTAAAACTCCTTTAGTAGTCCTGCTCATGTTTCCGGGGATACCAAACTTAGATACGCTGTTTAGTCTCGCAATGTTTTGTGCACCAAGGGAGCCTAAAAAACCACTGATGGCAGTTGTAGGTGCCGCTGCTACCCAATCTTCTAAAGTAGGCTCTTCTCTGCCTTCATTTCTAGCTCTTTCGTAAACAGTAGGTCCAAGTATTTGTAATGTTTCAAATAAAACTGGAGCAGAAAAAGCTCCTACACCTGCCCCAATAGGACCAGCTACAGCTGCTCCAACACCAGCTCCCGCTACTCTGGTAGCAACATTTCCAGCTAAGCTTCCTAACTGTTCTACAACAGCTCTAGGTAAATACTCCCAACCGTAATTTATACCGTTGCCCTGCATAAATTTTTCTGCAGCGGAGATATAGTTTTCGGGCTCTTCTGTTAAATCTCTAAGGAATGTTTCGGTGTCATTAAAACCAAACGACTTAAAAGTGTCTGCTATTCTTTCAAGCGGTTGGTCTAAACCAAACTGTAAAGCTTTGCCAAACCTACTTAAAACGTCGTCGTTGTCGATAGCCGACTTTTCTTCTACTTCATCTACCATTAGTGTAATAACTCTGCTTTTTTATCTAAAAAAGAATCTAGCATATCTTCGTTTTGTAACATCATGTACCACAACATAGTAATAATAACGTCTTTATCTAGTCTTTCCGAAGAATGTAGTGAGGCTAAATGAACAAGCAATACTGTAACCATGTCCCAAGCTTCCGCTCCAGTTTCAGTTCTTACTTCATTTAGAACAGGCTTGGTTTTTTCTATGGCAGATGCAACTTTATCATTCACACCAAACTCAGCTAGTATTTCATCTGGTTTAAGTGCCATGATTTAATTATACATCTATTCAAACCATTGGCGAACTTCTCCAAGTATTTGATTACTGATGTCTACTTTTTTTAAAAGAGAGTCAAGTATTTTTTCATCAACAGTATTTTTACATACTAAGTCTATATAAGTACAACTGTGGTTTTGACCAATACGGTGTATTCTGTCCTCTGCTTGTATTCTTAGCTCTAGGTCATAACTGTTTGAATAAAAGATTAGAACTTC
>Ga0181413_1000614_pt1 | contig 11049 bp, 8 predicted proteins | sample 36SPOviralmetaG_FD_130111 | JGI IMG/M metagenome (GOLD analysis project Ga0181413, IMG submission 130111) | Marine viral communities from the oligotrophic San Pedro Time Series (SPOT) site, San Pedro Channel, CA, USA - 36 SPOT_SRF_2012-09-28 | ecosystem: Environmental > Aquatic > Marine > Strait... | reverse complement strand
TGCTGGGGCTATTGGAAGTGAAGGATTAGAGGCTGGAGCAATGACTGCTCTAGACGCAATACCAGTAGTAGGCGAACTTGCTGGGGCTGGCTTAGGACTTTACTCCTTATTTCACAGTCTTACAGACAAACCACCTACAGCCCAAGAAGAATTGGCTAAAGAACCAACTGCTAGCGAAGGTTCTTCTATTGACCCAACAGCACTTTTAGGTAGAACATAATTATTTTCTAAGCAAATCCGCAAATTTCTCGTTAAGTTCTCTTCTATCAATTTCGTCCATTCTATCTTCTATATTTATATCAAGACTATCTAAATATTTTCCGTCTTCTTTCAGTGCTTCTATATCTAATTTTTTTTTATTTAATTCGCCCTCGTAATTAAGTTTTGCGGATAGGTGATTTCCTAACTCTCCGTCACTAAAAAACCTCTCTAACATATTTGTTTTTTTCGCTTGATTGTATAGGCTATCATATTTTGGATTAAGTATTTTGTAATTTCTAGAATACTTATTAGCAATATCTTCAAGACTTTCGGGGGCTTTTTTTTTAAGTTTTAATTTTTTCTTAAGAGTAGGTTCGGGCTTAGGTAAACGTCTAATACCAAATCCCTTTTGTAGTTCTCTAGGTCCTATGAATGGCTCGGGGCTTGGCTCACGTACTGGCTCTCCTTCTGCTAGGGATTTCTCAAGTTTTATCCGCTCTTTCTCTAATTCCGCTCTTTGTTCTTTAGTATAATTTAAATCCTCATTATTAAGCCTCTGAATTAGGTCTGTTAAATTTAATTGTTCCATTCTCCTCCTCTGCTCTTCAGCAGTTGTCTCTCTAGGCGGTTTATATTCTGTGTTAAATCTATCGGGCAATCTAAAACTAGGACCTTGTCCTCTAATTGATATTACCGTTGGTGATTGCGAATTACTCATATCTGTAAAAAATTGCTCGGTTTTAAAATAGTTGGGTACTCTGTTAGCATTTGCTAAAATTGGTTTTGCGTCTACATTAAAATACTTAAAGGCTTCTATAAGTATTTCGGTGTCGTTACTATATGGTACAACCACGGGTTCGGGAGCGGGTTCGGGAGCGGGTTCGGGAGCGGGTTCGGGAACAGCCACTTCACCAGTAGTTAGACGTTGGGGCTGTGTTTCAGCAATTAACTTAGCAATTTTACTCTTACTTTGTTCTATTAACGTCGGTAATCGTTCTAATTGACCGAATACAAAATTACTAGTTTCTCCGCGTGCCAAATCTTCTTGTCTTAATCTTAAATCTTCTTCATTGCGTCTCAAATAGTCTCTTTCTAGGTCTATTAACCTTTTACCTTCTATACCCGCTTCGTCTCTTGGTAGGGGAAATTGACTAGGAAATAGTTCGGGTTCGGGACTAGGTGTTCTTAATCTAGCCCCAACATTAGTTTTTCTTTTCTCTTTCTTCGCTACTTTAGCACGGGCTTTTCTTTTAAAATCAAACTCTTTGTCAATCGTACGGTCGTCTTCGGGACTTAAAACAACGTCTTTTTTTACGGCTTGTTTCTTAGCAGTTTCTGAAACACTTTCTTTATCAAAATATTCATTATAATATCTATCCCAAAATTCTAAAAATGCTACACGTTTTTCGGGGTTCTTACCCATAGCACTTCTACTGTAGGCTGGTGAATGAATTTGTTCTCTCTTTGGTCTTTTTAATTCTCTTCTGAATGTTGTACCATATTTTTCTAAAACAAATTCAGAGTAGTCTACAATAGTTTCTATGAAATCTTCGTCGTCGCATTCTACAATTTGTGGGTCAGCGTCATAGCGTAAAAAATACATACACGCTTTAAGGTCTTGATATTTATAGATTGTTTCACTCGCGTCTGCTAATGTTTTTAACTCGGGTAGAATATTTTGCTCTAAATATTTTTCACTCTTTAGCACATTACTACCGTCTTTTCCGTCGCATTCCTTTTTAACAACCCTTTTTATAGCGTCTCTCTTATTCCTTGCTCTTACAAGAATTGGTACACGATTGTAAATAACAGTAAAATCTTGAAGTGCCATTAGTTATATAATCTACATAGATAACTTTTTATAAAAAAGTTAAGCAAAAACTGGCTCTCCTTGCGACAATCTTAGCATTGCTATCTCTTGTAATTTATTAGCACTAGCAATCATATCACTATCAAAATCCAAATTTCGCAATATATCGTTTAGTCTGTTATTACTAGCAACTGTAAAACGTCTGCCGTCTATGTATTCATTTCTAGTAAATGAAAACCCATAGTAGTCTACATATCTTTCCTCGTTAATCTCTGCTAAATCTTCATATATATCTGCGTCTGATTGGTATCCATAGACTAAGCCACTCAGTATATTAGCAAAATTAGGCAATTTATCTATCCATTCTCCTCTCACATTAATTTCATTAACAATATCTCGTACCCCTTCGTCAGACATTTTGCCTAAGTAATCGCCGTCGTCGTCCTTAATAGCCAAGACTTTACCAAATATTTCTTCTTGCTCGTCTGCGTCATAATCCTCTAATTGGACTGCTGTAATCTCTAAATCACCAGCCCCTAAATCTAATTTAATTCTTTCTACCAAACTGCTAAATATTATTTTATCTCTAGCCTCCTCTATATCTACGTCTTCGTCGTCGTCTAAATCGTCATACATAGTTAGTTCTTCATTGCCAAATATATCTAACGCAATATAAGTAGCAAACGCTTCTCTTAATTCCTTGTAGTTGTATGAAAAAATATCCTCTAATTCGGGGTCGCCAAATACATAATTACTAGCAATATTCTTAAGGTCATTATTATATTTTTCTTCAAAAGCAATATCTCTTAAGAATTGTAAAGCAATACCGTATATTGCTTCATAACTATCTGCGTCCTCTATTTCTTTGGCAAATTCTTTGTTTACCCCCGAAAGGTCGTCTAGGTCTAGTGGTACAGTTAGAACAACTTCGTCTTCGTCGTCTAGATACTGGTAAACGTCGTCGTCTCCAGCCATTTCTGCCATACTAGTAGCATTGTAGTAATAACTTTCAGCATTTTCTATTTTTATTAATTTATCAAGGGTAAAAACATTTAGTTTCATTAGTGCTAATGCTCTAACTAAAGTTCTCTGTCCGTCTAACTGGCTAGCAGAAATCCCCCCGTCTGTTAGGTTGTCTTGTACGAATTTAACTACCTCTTGACTTGCTTGTGTAAAGGTCATATTCTTAACAGCCTTTTTCAGTTGCTGTGCGATAAGTTGGGTTTCGTCTTTTGTCAAGTCTTCTAGTTCTAGTTTCTGTCCTACCTCCTTAGACCCCTCTTTTGCCTTTTTATTTTTTTTCCTTTTTACCTTAATTCTTTTGGGCTTAAGGCGTGTTTCTAGTTCAGCCTTTTTCATTTTGTAGTATCCTTTAATTCCAAATTCTTTTGCTTTAGCACGTAATTCAGTTAAAGTAGCCATATTTTCTTTTATATTATATATGGATAAAAAATTAAAGAGAGTAAGCACTGCTAAGGATAAAAAAACTGGATTACCTAAAAAATATGTACCTAAAGGGCTAAGCAAAGCCGACAAAGCCAAACAAGTAGCCTCCATTAAGAAAGGCACTGACAGACCTAAACTGAAGTCAGCCCCAAAAACACAGCGTAGCAAACACGTTGTAGACTTTGAGAAGAAATATGGCACAAAAATTACTAATGACAGTTTTATTAGTAAGAATTTATTAAAAAGAGAAGGTATAAAACAAGTACTGTCTAAAGGTAGAGGGGCATATTATAGTGCGGGTTCACGTCCTAATACGTCCAGCCAAGGCTGGGCGAGGGCTAGGCTAGCCTCTGTTCTGCTAGGTCGCAAAGCCCGCGTGGTAGACAAAGATATTTGGAACAAATATAAAGTTTAGGCATAACCCATAGAAGGATTAGAACTTCTCTGCTTTTGCTCTCTTGCTCTAGCAAGTGAGCCAGCAACACGCTCTGATAAAGCACCCTTTTTTTCGCCCGCTCTTAAGGCACGTGTACCTTTAACTTTAATTCTTTTTTTGGCTGGTTCTTTACCAATACCTTTTAGGACTGCTTTACTTAATCCACCTTTAGTTTCTCCCACTCTCTTAGCGGGTGCTTTCTTAGCGGGTGCGGGAACTGGTCCGCCCTTCGTCAATGCGTCTACTGCGTCTGTATCTAGGGTTTGTAAGAATATATCGTCGCCTTTTTCTACGTCAAAACTGTTTTTGCCTCCCATACCAGTAGCAGATTGTCCTAACTTGCTAAACTTATATTTTGGGTTTTCCTTTAACAATTTTGCTTTTTGTTCGTCAAATACAATCTTTATGGCTTGAGACCGTGTAAGACCTTTCTTAGCGGGTGCTTTCTTGGCTGGTGCTTTCTTGGCTGGTGCTTTCTTGGCTGGTGCTTTACCTAATGCTTTAAGGGTAGCATTACTTAAGGCACCCTTAGTTTCTCCTACACGTCGCGGAGCCTCAGAGGCAACGGCACCACCACGACCAGCACGCTTACCGCGACAATGTGATACTACTGGGACACCACTACTAGAGTGCTTAATAACGGTAACTGGCTTAGGTGCTTTACACTTTTTTTTTGTTGCTTGAATGGCTTTCTTTTGGACTGCTGTTGCTTTAACTTTTTTACCTTTACCGTCGGTAACTTTACCGCCTTGGTGAAAAGACATAATCAATTTTCCTTGCTTAGACATAATAATATATTAATAGATATTATTTTTTGCTTAATGCTTGTTGCTGTTGTTTTTCTTGCTGTATAACCGAATTTTCTACAAACTGTACTGCTTGATTATCTAGAACATTATTTCTAATAACTGTTTCTTTTGGTAATGGATAGTCTATTCTAAGTAGCACACTACTATCGCCAGCCAATGTTGGGTTAGTCATATCGGGATTTAGAATGTTAATCTGAATAGAATTAAGAGACACTGGATTTGTTAGTGTATGGACTAAATCATTTCTATTAAAAATGAAATCTTGGTTTGCTAAATTACTCTTAGGTACGGTATCTAGTAGAATTACTGGGTCGCTATTGTTAACAATATCACCTTGTGTGCCTAGATTACTGGTTATAAGAAAATAACCGTGCTTACTGAGTGTTGGTAATTGTCTTGCTTGTATTTGTTTGCCCGTTGTTTGGACTAAGCCCATAACAGCATAGTCGTAAAAGGAAGATTGGTACTGGTAAGTCCTATTGGATTGTGCTATTTTATCGGGGTCGTTAGCATTTTGTACTGCCTCGGCTTTCTTACTGGGAACATTCATATCAGCATTGTTAAAATATTGTACGCCAGCATTTAATGTTTTTTCAACCCCCATATTGGGGGTGGCTGTCGCTTTTATATCAGTATATTTTGTAGATACCATAGGAATAACACTAGAAGAAACCCCCGCGTCGGTAGTAAACCCAGCCAATGTTTCTTCGTTTAGATTAAAATATTTACACTTCTCATAACTATCGCTAGAACATATTTGCTCGTATGTAAAACCAAGTTTAGCCCAAATAGTAGTAGCCCAAGCACTCTTAGCCTCCTCTCTTGTATTAAAAAAGTCGTCAAATGTTAGAAAATCGTCATAGTGTGTTATTCTGTCTTCGGGTTTTTGTATTGTTCTTAGTCTCTGTGCCGTATTTAAGGCAAAATTTCTCATAAAAACACCACTAATTCTTTGGGCTATTGTGTTAAGATTGTTTACAAGTACATTATTATTCGTAGACACTTGAGCGTTATCAGCATTGGTTTCAAAGTAAAATAATTCGGGAAAATCGCTAGCCAAATTAGTACCACCGTCTAGGTCGTTTATATTTTTACCTATATCTACTGTTCTCTGAATATAGTAGCACTCCATAGAAGGATTATCCATTTCATTACCTAACTTATCGTACGTTGGAATGCGACGTGGCTCGTGTAAATGGTCTAATTGAAATGAACTAGTTCTGTTTGTATCGTCAAAAGATATCTCAAAGCCAGTAGTCCCTACTGTCATACTGTCATTAGGAAAATTGTTATTAGTAAAAAATATAGAATGGTCTGTCATATTTTGTCCCGTAAATAATACTGGTAATTCTCCCTCTTGGTCTTTTGCGAATTGATTAAAATACATTGTATTTGGAAACAAACCACCCCCTTCACCCGAAGGATTTAGTTTATTCACCTGGGGTAATATAGTATTGTTTTCATATATGTAGCAGTATTCAGAGAACGCTCCCTTTTGGCTAACCAAATTATCACCTAATACGTCGCTACTAAATGCGAACAAAGACGGGGCAAAATTTTTCGGTGAAGACCCAGTGCTAGTGGGGTAGTGGTCGTAGCCAGCACCCGCTGTGCCAAAGCCGTTATAGTCGGGTGCTAAAATAACGTCTGCTTTACCAGCAGTAACATAGTTTATACTTTTTGTAAAAAAACTAGGTCTAACAGCAAATACCGAAGGTATCACATAATCACTGGGAGTTAATGCTCTAATATTATCTACAAAAAATGTATTAGCGTCTCTTTGTGCTTGGCTATTATTGCTACTAATCCAGTCGTCATATTGTGCGTTAGTGAGGTTATACTGAAATGGCGAGGTAAATACTAAGCCGTCGCCTAAGTCCTCAAAGTTAACAATATTATTTACTTGTACCCGCGAACCTTTAGGAAAGTAATGATTTCTAACATTCATACCCCCATTAAAATCATATGTTTCTAATGTAGTTTGCTCTTCGCCCGTGCTAGGGTCAACAAATGTGCTATTCAATTTCCCACTAGACCCAACTTGCGAATATTCTACCTTTACTTGCCTAGCAAAATTATTATTAGTTAACATACCATTAAACTTACCGTCGTCTTTGGACTGCTGAAACTGTGTCCTAGCAACGTTGTCGGGTAGTTCTAAGCCGTTTAACTGTTTGGTAATTATGTCGGCTAGTTTTTGTAGCGTGTAAACACCTTTCTTAATTTTGAGAGTAGATTTATTAAGGAGTGGGATAGCATAACTCCAGCCCGTACTCTCGTAGCCCGTAGCGTTATATTGTTTAAACTTTCTTGTACCACCTGGATAGTTCGTGCGGGCTACTGTTAGCAAAGGCATTGGGTTTTCTGTTCTACCTCTAATAGGACTTGGAGACCATTTAGCATTATCATAGTTAGTGTCTCCTTCATTAATGAATTGGTTAAGATAGTTTTGTACGAAGTTAAAGGGGGCTAGTAAGTCTAAGCCAACACGGTCGTCTTCGTCGTCAAAATCGTCTTCTACGTCCATTAAATCACCCGTTGTAGGCACACCCATTAGGGTATCACTCATATAATAACCATAAACTAACTCCTCTTCTATATCCTCGTCTATCTCTATAGAGCCACCAGCAATACCCTTCTGATTAATGAAAGAACTAGCAACAGAAATTTTAGTACCAGTGGGTAATTGTAATCCATTATTAATTTTGTATTCATATCTATTGTTAGTAGTAGGGTCTATAACTTTAGAATTGTTAGCATTAGCGTCTATGTAAATGCTTGCCATTATAATATAGAAAGAGAAGATTTATTCCTTAAATCAAGTAAAATCATAATCATAAATCAATCAAAGATTGCTTACTCCAATATTCATTCCGCCATTTGGCATTGAGACAACGTTTACTAAGCGGGTTTGTCCTACGAAATAGTTAACGTCCATTACTCCTACTTCAGCCTCGCAAGCAATTGGATTACCAGTGACTTCACTCTGTGTACTTGGTAGTGGTTTTCTTTCATAGATAACACGGATAGGATAGTTTCCTATCATTGTACCGTTGCCTCTAATCATACCATTACCGTGGGTTGACTGTAAGTCTAGTGCGTTAACGTTAAACTTACCCAATATCTGCCCCGAAGGTGGGGAGAGAAGGGACGAGCAAGTGTTTGGGTCTTTACAGAAGAAGGGCTTATCTAACTGAAGGTCTTGTCCTAGATTGTATGCTAACTGATTATAGTGCTGAAGTGGTGAGAAAATTGGCTCGGGGAAAACATTTACACCGTTAATATTGTACTGAATGTTTTGTATTGAGATAGCGTCGGAGCGTTGGTCTAATAGCACTCTATTCCAACCGTTAACGGAGGCTGGTAGTTTCTTAATCTGCTGTAAGTAATGGATTTCTGTATCTACAGCGTTAATTCTGTGTTCTACTTGCTGTTTAATATTTGCTGAGCCTACTGGGATTGTCTTTTCTACTGAGGCTACATTCATAAAATCTAATGTAAGCCCACCGTCGCTCTGAGTTTCAGCACGGTAGTCTTCTTGGACTTTACTGGGGAAGATTAGGTAGTCAATTAGCAATTCTACTTCGGTAAACTGGACTGTACCGTCAGTGGCTGATAAATTAGCGTTAGCATTGTAAGCATTATTGCCTATGTTATTACACCATTCACTAGTGGCTGAATTAAATTCTACCTCCAAGAACACCTTATAATCTGTGAATAAAAATAGGGAGATATTTCTTTCTTCTAATGCTGGGACTAGCATACCAAGTGGGATAGCACATTTAATATTACTGCCAGCAGTATCGGTAATAGCAAATGAATTGATAGCAACATTACCACCACCAGTAGCACTGGAGTTGTCAAAGAGACCATAGTTAATACCACTAGTATCATTGTTAGGATATATTTGTCCCGTTTGTCCGAGACCACCTTGAGCCGAGATACTTGTGTCGGTATCTTGAAGGACTTCAGTGTGTAATTGATTGGCTAAGTAGTGTCCCATTTTCTTAAGTCTGCTATCGGGTCTCATTTTAAGAAGGTGATTAAGTGTAGCCCACATACCTACGCTATCTAAGTCTTGGATTTCAAAATCGCCGAAAAGAAGGCGTACACGTTTAACACTACCTAAAACACCATTGAAAGTATTAGCACGTAAATTACCACTGTTGGCATTTGCTAAAGGCTTGAAACAAAGTAGGGTATTTTTGTCTAAGAAACCCATAGTATCTATTCTAAATGTGTGCTTGAATGTATTGCCAGTGGAGTGGATTGGTTCTAAGAATTCAGTTCTTACGTCCATAACATTATCGGGAGAAGTTGCCTCGTAGTTTGTAAGTTCTTGGAGGGAAGCCATTATGTATAAATAAACAATAGAAAAAAATTCTACTGTTAATATTATAGAAATATGAAGAAAAAACTAGCGACCCCAGTTATTGATAAATCTAAGAAACTTAAGTCTAAAGACGCGGTGGCTATGGGACGTATTTTAGGTAAAAATCCACTAAGCGATAAGATAATTGCTAAAGAAAGAAAGAACAAAAACAGAGATATAGAGACTATTTTTATTAAGAAAGGAAAAAAATAATCTAGTAAATTTATATCAATGAGTTTTACTAAAGACAAAGACACTGATAATTATACTACTGATAAAAGCGGGTGGGAAATGATAAAAGATTTTATACCTAATGATAAGATTATTTGGTCGCCGTTTTATAGCGACGGAAAACAAAAGCAATATTTCGCCGAAATGGGCTTAGATATAATTCACGAAGACAAAGATTTTTTCAATAGTACTCCTAATTATGACATAATAATAGATAATCCACCCTATTCTAAGTGGTTTGAAATTTGCGATAGATTAAAAGAATTAGACACCCCATTTATTTTAATTGCTAAGCCCAATTGTTTTATGACTAAAAAATTTCAGAATTTATTTAAAGAGCATTTACAACTAATTATACCCAACAACAGACCTACTTTTAGTCATATTACTAAAAAAAAAATTGGATATACCCCACCTTTTGGGACTTGGTATTTTTGCTACAAATTAGGTCTTAAAAACGATTTGACTTTTATCTAATAAACTTTTTAAAAAAAAGTTAGACAAAAATTTTACTTAATTTTTTCGGCACAGTCGCTACATAAAATACTGAAGTTTACTGTTGAACTGCTAAGTTGTTTAGCCAGTAATTCTGTTTTCATATCTAGGATAGTAATCTTAAATGAGTTTACTGATATTTCATTATTCAATAGGTCGCTCTTTACGGACTGGTATGGTTCATAAACTGCTACAATATTGTTGTTGCTGTTATCTGCTGGAATAATGTCGCCACTAGCGAACGGAGCGGGGATATTTGCTAACACACTTTTTCTAAAACCACCGTTTAATTTAGAACTTAAGTTCTTATAATTATTACACGGTAAGTCAATGAAGATAGCATAACTATCTCTCTTCCAAGGGTTAGCGATATTACTTACGTGTAAGAATTTGCCCTCATTTACAGCATTAAATGTTAAGAAGCGACTATAATAATCACGTGGCAATGTAAAGTATGGTCTCATATTGGATAGTGTACCACTAACTGGGGCGATATTTAGGGCATTGGCTAGTTCGTCTGAAAATGTTAGTGAATAATCAAGTATAATACTGTCCGCTTGTATGGCAACGTCTGATATTCTACTCCGTGGATATCTAATTTCAAAGCCATTATCAGCGTCGGTGGCACAAATAACTGGGTTAAAGGGGACTTGGGACCTTGCTTTTGCTATAGCATTAGGTGCGACACCATAGGTAAGGTCTCCTACTTCTAATGTTGCTGGTAAGAAACGTCCAAATACTCTACTATCATATATGATTTTTTGGTTGTATCCGCTGTTGCCACTTGGGTCGGCAGTTAAAACAATTACACGGTAAAAAATCGGTGCTGGTCCCGCTTGAGTTTGGAATGTCTGAAAAATAAAGTATGGATTATCGGTTTCATTAAATAGGTCACTAACTCTAAAGTTTGCTACTACTCTTGCCCTTTCTATATTTTGGGTAGAATTAGCCCAATCGTAAATAGCGTCGCCAATCCCCATACCACCAGTTCCCTTACGTCCCTCGTAAATCTGTATTAATCCACCGTATTTCGCTACCTTCATACCTACATAAACTGGTAAGTATTCATTACCACTAGTAGTACCACCGTTTGCTCCGTCAGAATTTAAAGGATTAATAGCCGTAGTACCGTTAGCAAATAATCTGTTAGTACCAGTACCTAGTGTTTCAGAAACTTCGGCTCCATAAAGCCCAAAGTGAATGTCTCCAGTCTGATTAGCACACGTTTTTACTCCTTTAAGAAGAACGT
>Ga0181413_1000610_pt1 | contig 11076 bp, 2 predicted proteins | sample 36SPOviralmetaG_FD_130111 | JGI IMG/M metagenome (GOLD analysis project Ga0181413, IMG submission 130111) | Marine viral communities from the oligotrophic San Pedro Time Series (SPOT) site, San Pedro Channel, CA, USA - 36 SPOT_SRF_2012-09-28 | ecosystem: Environmental > Aquatic > Marine > Strait... | reverse complement strand
GGAAAAACTTCAACATTAACAATTCAAAATAATGAATCCGTAACAATCTATGTGCGTATACAACCATCAGAAACTCAAAATACAAGTACAAGCTACTCATCATCAGCTATATTCGACAATGCACCAGCATCAATTGTTTATGCAATTCCTGCAAATACAACGTATACGTATGATGCAAATTCAAGACCTGGCTTCCAAGCAACTTATCAAGGAGCATTGGGCCAATATTATTATGCACATTGGAGATATCAAGTCTCATATGTAGAATCCGTTAGCTGGTCCTCCGGTGCTTTCCCTTTTAATTATGTAAGCCAAGCTAGAAGTGGTAATGACATTACCACTGGTTCCTATCAAGTTGACTGTAGATACGGTGAAGTTATACCAACTGCATCTACTTTTTTTCAGTATCAATTTCCTGACAATACAAAAGCAAATGCCTGCATAAACGACCAGATTTGGGTTACCAATGAGTTCTACACAACAAACTACGGAAACCAAGATTATAACAAAATGTGGTGGATTTTTGAGTACTCGGTTGATGATGGTTCAAACTGGTCAACGGCAGATATATTTTACAGGAGACACTATACCAATAATAATTTAAGCACAAGCAGTCAGACTGGCGTCCCATCATCACAGCCTACAAGTTCTGGATGGCTTGGAACCACAACTACCGGAACATATATAGAGCTACCAAACTCTAACCTAGATTTTTTCACGATTGGAACAAGAGTTGCTGATGGATCTGTTGTCTTATTAAGATATAAAAAGGCTTTTACTCAATCAGCTCTCTCGTCTGCTGCCTACATAGAGCTTGGATCACAAAATAAATCTACTACTGATAGAACAGCAGAATGTGATGTAGATCTTACTGACTTTATCGACGGCTATACAGGTCCAGGAAGTGGTTATACTTCTGTACAAGTATCTGGAACTGAAGTTTCAAATCTATTATGGCAAGGCACCTGTCAAAACAACTTTAATACAGGATATGCTGATACTGCATTTTTAATTAAAACAGATTCTGGTTCAGCTACATTTTTTATGAAGTTAGAAAAGAAAGTTGATGGAGCTAGTAGCTGGACAACGGTTTATTCAAATTTTACATTAAATGCTAATTCCCCCCTTCAAGAGACTGTTCAGCTCAATCACGGACAAACTATTCAATATAAACTACAAATCTCACCAGATACTGGAGACTTTTCGAATGCGACTGCCTATACCACACCAGTTCTAACAGTTAACTGTCCAAGTACTGGTGCACAGTTAGTTTTTGCATTAGGAGACTGTGTCTCTGGAGGTAACAAACCTGTAGTAACAATTACTAACACTGGTTACCTAACAGCGCATTACGATGTAGATTACTCTGTAGATCAAGGCAATACCTGGCTTGATGCATTTGGTACAGATGTCTACAAAACTGTTTTACCAGATGAAACAACTACATTTACCTTTACACCAACCATGACTCAGGGTCAGACTGTAGCTTTGAAATACAGACATGCTCCAACTGCACCAGTTACTTCAGGTACATTCACAACAGTGAATAATACAATTCTTGTTGACTGTGATGTAAATTCAACTATTGGTGATGTGTTACAGGTTTATACAGATGCAACATGTTATGGAGGAAATCAGCGATTTAAAGTCAAAATTGATAATGATGAAACTACTTCAATACAGCTTCAGTATAGAGCTTCAGAAGATGGAGGATCTTCTTGGCCACACACAGGTAGCGTTACTGTAAATGCATCCACTGATGATTACGTAACAATACCTATAGATTTTCAACATGGAGATTCAGTAACATTTGAATTTAGAACAGAGCTTACAGCAACTTCTGCATACAGTGCATACACTTCAAAAGGACCATACACAGTCTCGTGTAATTTAGATGATTACTTTACGTTATCAACATCGTATGATGGCTGTGCCTCACTTGGCCCAGATTTGTTGAAACTAAAAGCACAAAAAACACAAAGTACTGGTAACAGTTACAATTATCTACATTTTGATATTGAGATATCACATGATGGCACTACGTGGAATCCATTTGGACCGTGGATATTTCATGGATATGGAAATACTGAACAATGGACAACTGGTAGTGTTTATTTCAGCCAAACTTATTACAATTCCGCATACCCAAGCCACTCTGGATATATAAACGTTGGTACGTATGGCCAAAGTGATGGTAATTGGTCAGCATATCATTTTGTTGCCTCCTCACATGCTTACAAAATTCGATATCGTTACTACAACTCAAGTTCAACGACCCATGACCATGCTGCCTTAATGAACTTATCATGGACAACCATGGATGTTGCAGCAAATCTAGGTTGTGAATCTAATGATATTGAGCCTGTCACGTTAGTGTCTACTCAACAACAGTGTCAGGAGAATAGAGGAAAAGTCCAGTTTACATTTACTGATACTACTGTCTCTCATACTGATCCTTATGAACAGGCAACATTAATTTATAGGTATTCGACGAATGGTGGAACGACGTATTCGAATCACACAAAAGTTAACCTGAATAACTCCACAACGTTTGAGCTTCCTACATCTGCTACGTTACCAAACACAACTGTTATTACTGTTCAATGGGGCTATATTAGAGATTTCAGTAAGATTAATACTTATTTTGACCACATAGGTTCGACAAATAAAAATGGTCTTCATACAAGAATGCCGACTAGTACTCAGAGTTATAATGACGGTACTCTGTCAACAAACTTCAGTACAATAGTGTATGAAAATACTACTAATATCTCTGTAGATTGTGATCCTGACTCCACATATTCACAGACTGTAACTGAGTGTGTATGTAGTGATAGCGGTGCAAACTCAACATTAACTATTACTAATAACGAAAACTACACAACGTATTACAAGGTTATGTATTCATTAGATGGTGGCCTTACATGGCAGTACTCTAATCCAAATATTGAGTCGGCCTACGACATATCGGTTGCAGCGGGGGCCTCAGACTCATCGCAGACAGTGTTTGTTCCAGACGGACAGACAATTCAGTGGAGAATAAAAGACACAACAAATGGTGGTGACTTTGTTGGCCAAGATTGGGAAGCTGTAGATGCTAGTGAGACTGTTGACTGTGGTTGTTCCGGTGGTGTTGTAGACCTTACTTTAGGTTCTTGTGGAAATGGTTCTACTACCCCAACAGTAACTTTGGACGTAAATTCTACAGATACAACATATTTTAAAATTGAGTACAAGAGAAGTACTGACAGTGATTGGGTAGTATTTAAGTCACAGGAAACCGTGACGGGTGGTAATGATGCTCAGTTACAGTTAGATGTTACCGTTCCTCACTCAGCTACTATTCAAGTGAGATATAGAATTAGTAAAAGCACATCAACATTAGATACTGCAGAATTAAAATACTCAGACACTCTTACGGTTGATTGTCCATTTAACACAGTTTCATTTACACCTAATACTCCTGTTTGTACAACAAATAATGTCCAACAACCAAATATGACTGTTGTTAACACTACATCATCCACATCTGCTGCGTATGTAAACGTTCAATACAAAATTATCAATACAACAACTAGTGAAGATTTAGCTGCTGGAAATTGGGCAAACACAACCTTAATGGGAGATCTCCTTCCAGCTAATGGTGCAGCCTATGTAACAGGTGACACTATAAATGTCTCTGAAGGGCAAAAGATAATTTGGCGCTATGAGTGGTCCTATACTTCGACTTTTTCCGGAAGCTGGACATATGACCAAACCGCATCATTCGTTAACTGTGTAAAAGACTTTACCGTTACTCAGACTCTTGGTACATGTAATGCAGGCGTAAAGGCTTCGACTGTAAGGCTTACAAATAATGAAACATTTTCTACTTTATATTTTAAAGTTGAGAGATCTTTTGATAATGTCAACTTCACAGTTGTACAGGGCAATGTAGAAGTTGCCCCTACAGGTTTTCAAGAAGTAAGTGTAGATGTTCAACATTCACAGCGAATTTATTGGAGAGTTACTGCTACCAATATCAGTAACAACTATACAGCCGCCTATGCTACGGTTGCATCAATAGTTCAGTCAGATCTTGTTGACTGTCCAGTTGTTGCAGGTACTGCAGAAACAAGTTTAGGCAACTGTGTTAGCGGAGCACAGGTATCTACATTTAGTTTTACGAACCCAGTTTCATCAAATGCAAATGCTTGGTTTCATATTCAATACACTCTAGATGGTGGTTCAAACTGGACAACTATAGTTGAAGAAGTACAGCCTGGAAATACAGAACAAAAAACAATCTCTGTACCTAGTGGTCAGACAATTAGATGGAAGTATTATCCACACACACAGGTTGCTACACCATCAGGAGTAACATACATTGAATTACAAGAAAGCCCAGTATCAGATTGTACATTCGACACTATTGAGACAGTAGCAATAGGTGAGTGCGATACTAATGGGGAAGCGCTATCCAGCTATGTTATACAAAACAATACTGGCACAAATCTTTATTACAAAATTCAATATAAAATTCAAGGCGAGAGTGTCTATACAACTGTTGATGACGATTTCTTATTAAATGCAAATACGACATCTACGGCATTTACAAAATCGGTACCATCAGGAAAGTATATTGAGTGGAGATATTCTGTATCAAACGATTTAAATCTTATTGCTGTAGCTACTCCAGAATTACCTGTACAGAGTGCAACAGTTAATTGTAGTATTATCGACCCAGGCTTTGAGATTGCACAAGGTTCATGTAGAGATGGCAGTAAAGATGCATACTTCTATGCCAAAAATGGTGCTGCTGCAACCTCAGATGTTTATTTCCAAGTTGAAGTAAGCGTTAATGGAGAAGCATACACATCTGCTGGAACAATTATTGTTGGACCAAACAGCCAAGCAACAATTGAGAAAACAAATCTTTCAAATGGAAACACTATTAAGTGGAGATATAAGACATCTAAAGATAACGTAACGTACTCCACTGATTATTCGGAGTCAAGCACAATGACTATTACATGTCTATCTGGTGATGACGTCGCTATAACTATCCCAACAACATGTAACTCCAATGGAACAAAAACTGCAACAGTTACAACAGTAAACAATAGTTCATCGGATAAGTTTTATTTAATTGAATACTCACTTGAGCAAAGTCCATCTAACTGGGTTTCGTTAACAAATAATTTTGGATTGGTTGCTTCTAACACCAACACCCAAACTAAATACTTATCCGAAGGCGAGTACTTTACGGTCAGGTACAAGATCTCAAATACTAATACCACATCAGCTTTTGCAGGAATTGACTACATTGTTAGTGAGACAAAAGGTCCTGTTAACTGTTCTGGCGACATTGAGTGGAGAGTAGCATTAGATGCATGTCAAAATGGTAAAAGAGATTCTGTATTTTATTATCTAAATAAGCCAAGCACTGGTGCACCTGTATATTTCTTAGTTGAGTATTCAATAGACGGTGGAGCTTGGACAAATCCTAAAGCAGGACAGACAGCAAATTATTACACAGCCTTACATACAAATAGTGCTGAACAATCTATCTCTGTTGAAGTTGGTTCGGGATCAACAATTCAATGGAGATTTAAAGATTCTCTGAGTACAGATGCTTTTTCAAATAAATCTTTTACCTCTGGAACACCTAATGGCCCACTGTCAGTGCTATGTGATGGAAGCATTTCACACGCAGTTACAATTGGTTCATGTGTTGAGAGAAAAGCATCATCCACATTGACATTGACAAATGATGGTTTTGTAGATGTTTATGCTGATGTATGGGTTAGTTATGATGGTGGAACTAATTGGAACAACCATGCAACAAGTCAGAAAGTGATAAATACATCACCAAAGGTATTTACACAGAATAATATTGCAAACGGATCTGTAGTGAAGTGGAAGTACAAATATGCAAGTACCTCTGATGGAATTTCAAGCGCAAGTGAGATTTTAACTGATGACAAACCAGCTATTGATTGTGATTCACTAGTAACGACTCAAATTACTTATTCACATGCGTTTAGTTCATGTGTTGAGGGACAGAGAGTTGGAACATTTACGATTAATAACCCATCGTCAACCAACAATATTATATATGTAGAGGTCCAGTACAGAACAAAATCATCCCAATCAAATAATATCTGGACTTCGTATAACACACTGAGTGTTGAAAGTATTGCTGCAGGGTCTTCAAAAACATTCAACTCACCTTCATTACCAAGTGGAGGATATGTTGATTGGAGATTTAGAGCATCACTCGGATCTAATGATTTTGCAGGGGATTGGACAAATGATACACATCCTGGATACCAGGGTCAATGTTTTCAATCATCAACAGCAGTACATACTCTGGACTCTTGTGTTGATGGAGAACAGTATTCTAAATTGACAATAACAAATACTGGTTCAGTAACTCAGTATTATAAAGTGCAAATCCAAATCAATAATGGTAACTGGGATACTAAATTCCCTTCACAACCGATTGACGGTGATTCAGCTTTCGAATTTAGATGGCCAATTCAACAGGGAGAGACAATTAGATGGCAGTATGTTGCCTCAACAGATACTGATTTTAGTGATGATTCATTTGTTCCATCATTGGCAAAGACCAATCAGTGTACACCAGTGTTTAGCTTACAAACACAGACAGTTTGTGCAGATGCGTCAACTTTAAATAGTAATCAAGTAAACAACACAAAAGTTACGCTAACTCTAAACAATACATCTTCAGTCGATGGAAGTGTCACTGTTCAGTACAGATACTTACAAACCGATAGTTGGAAGACTTTAACTACAACTGCAATTTCCGCAGGAAACTCCAAGAATGTTGAATATACCTTAGTTGATCCTTATGTCGAATTTCAATATGCTCCATTTGGTACAACAAATTGGAACAATAGTGGAATGGTTTACAAAGTTACTAATTGTGAAACTGTAGGTAATCCATTAACTGCTCAAAACACATTTATATGTAGTGAGGACCAACCATTTGCACAAGTGAAAATTACCAACCCTACAACAACTAACCAAACTGTAACTTACTCTTACTCTTTTGATGGAACCAGTTGGGTCAATGAAAAGAATGTAGTAATTCAAGCTAATTCAACACATCTAAGTGACTTAATAAGTGTTACAAAAGGAACACAAATTAGATGGAGATATAAGCCTACTAATTTGACTGATAATGATTACAAAACTTTAACTTCTACTGCACCAATTAACTGTAGCGACCCAGTAAATCAGCAGATAGTTCACACACTTGGAGTTTGCGATAATAATAAAGCACTTTCAACAATTAAATTAACTAATCTCTCATCTTCACAGAAGTCATATCTGCTTGAATATAAGATAGACAATGGTGCATTTGCTAGATATGAAACGTTAATCATTTCAGCAAACAACAATACATCAAGAACGCTTCAAATTTCTGAGGGACAAAATATACAGTGGAGAATAATTGATGCTACGAGTGATGCATCTACTATAGCCGTTGATGGTAATTGGACTTCATCTAGTGTATTAACACTTAGTTGTACAACAACTACTACAACAACACTTCCTGACAATATGTATATTTTTGAACCATTAATTTCTACTAGTAGAGTTTGTAATGATGATACCGGTGGAGCTCTCTTTGGAATTACAGTTGATAACTCTAGGTCAAACGTTGATGCAAGTGTAGTTCAAAGAGTTCTGGTTGATAAATTTATAGTATTTGAGAAACAAGAAACCATACCAGCTGGTCAGCTTATACAGTTTTCAAGCTTTGATATAAGCGAAGATAAATTCTTTACAGTCGAGTTTGAAGTAACAAATGTTATGAATAGTAAAACACAAGAAATGGTCAAGAATAAAACTTCTAACTGTCTTGAAGATGGATTAGCTCCTACAGATGATCAAAACCCTCTTCCAGGAATTGATTACGAAAATCTGATGGATGGTACAGGTGACGATTATGAGATGGAAGATAATGGTACGGACATATTCTTCCTACCAGGCGATGACTTTGTTGAGTGGGTATATGATGAGGATGCAACAAGTGTTATACAAGATCCAATATGTCCCGGAGATCCAAGTTGTGACTATTATTATGGACCTACAGGTTCAAACGTTGGAAGAATAATACTTATATTAGGTTCTTTACTTATGGTAGCTGGTGGCTTTATCCTGAGAAGGGGATATAGATTTTAAATGGCATATTTTTTCGTTTATTTATTGATAATAATTATCAATATTGTCGCAGTTCTTGCTGTTCTTAGAGTAAGAAGAAATAGACAAAACGATCCCAATGTTATAACAGAAGTGCAAGATAGCGACCTAGTTTACGAATCTGAACAAAAAAATATTCAAAAAAAACAGTCTTTTGGTTCTAGGTTTGTCCGTAATAGTGGCATTTCTCTTGGCTTTAATAAAATTAGTGTAGATGAAAAAGAAGAAATCTATGACGGAGACCTCCTTGATATAGCAATTAAAAAGAAAGTCATCAAAAAAAAGGAAATTGGTATATATATGAGAAAGAAAAATTTGCATACGGTAAAGACAAAGCAAAATTTTACTTATTAGAAAATCCCACTATTGCCAACGAAATTAGCAATAGAGTATTCGGTGCTATCACTGTTCAGAAAAATCAAGATATTGATCCATCAGAAGATCAAACCTCTCAAGAACTAGAACTACAGAAAAACAGTTTAGAAAATGTTCGATCAGTAAATATTATGTCTGATGAATATGAGGTGGAACTTGCAGAAGTGTATGTTAAATCGAACACTTTAAAAAAAGTAGTAGAAAATACCATTGGAACAGAGGTATTAATTCGTGTTGACATAAGTGAAAAATTTAATCCCGTACTGAATCCTCCCGAAGTTTTTGCCGCTGAGGTTATTGGCTTGCTTAATGAGATGGATTATATGATTGCAGCTGTAGAAAATATAAGTAAAAACTCTAAGTATTTAGGTATTGAAGTAGATGAAAAGCTTTTAAGGGAAAGATTAAATCTATTAATGTCATCAAGATTTGCAATTGTATTTACTAAAAAACCTGTCTTGCAGCATTCAAGCCTTCCTCAATTAAATTTTGAAGCAAAAGCTAATAAGCCTCAGAGGTCAATTGCAAAAAACATGTCTTATGGTACGGGATCTAAAATGGCTCCAATTGGTGTTGGTTTGTTAATTATCGGCTTCTTAATAGTAGCTTATTCAATCAGTCAAACATTTTTCTCAATGTCTGTATTAGATGATGAGCAAAATCTCCTTGCAGCAAAGTATGAACAATACGAAGATACCTCTCTGGAAGAATTGAGAACTAGGAATTCAAATTCTCTCGATCAGAATGCTTCATTAAATGATACAGGAGAATTCCAGGAATCGGTCTTGAGTCTTGTCAGTAAAACAATGAGTAATGAAAATGCTAATGCTGAGTTCCTACCTGATGTTGTTGGTAGATTAATAATTTTTCCTTCAGAGGTTGATCATTATGTTGTTTACGGTTCAAGTTTAGAAAATCTTGAGTTTGGACCAGGTTATTATCTATGGACTGCACTACCTGGAACTGGTGGCAATTTTGCTGTTGCGGGTCATCGTACAACATATGGAGCGCCTTTTAAAAACCTAGACAGACTCTCACCAGGGGATAATATCTATTTTCAAACCAACACTAATCAGTACACATATACAGTCAGCGAGATAAAAATAGTTGACCCAAGTGAAACTTACCTACTCTCACCCTATGGAGATGACAGGATTACCCTAACAACATGTCACCCAAAATTTTCAGCAAGGCAAAGATTGGTTGTAGTTGGAACGCTTACAAAAGTTGAGGTATTTGGATGAGGAATAAAAAAATACTTACACTCTTATTAATTGGCTTAATGTTTATTAATGCAGGAATTCCTGAAGATGCAGAAATTAATATTACTGCGCAACGCGCAGATCAAAGCAACTTAGTAATCTCGTGGTCTATTAAAAATATTGATAATGTTAATGATGTTAGGATGGAAATTTTATTCGATAACCCACCGGAAGGTCTTATTCAAAATCCATTGGTCATTGATGATATTACACAAGATGAACTCACAAGTTCAAGAACAATTGAATGGTTAGGAGATTCAAAACTTACTGTTAAGTTGATAATATCAACAATAAACTTTGTTCAATACACCGGTGAGGATTGTAATCACACATTTTGTTTAAAGGAAAGCATTGAAGAGTTTGAGTCAGAAGAGTTTTTGATTGATGAGGTTCCCAATCTTCCTGTAGTCCCAACAACCTTGGCAGAAATAGTCGATACACAAAATGAAACTACTTCAACCCAAACTATTACAAATGGAAATATTGAATTTACAAATGAGTTGATAACAACAATTCCAATTTTCAGCGATATCGATTTCTCTGATCAACAAAAGAATGCTTTTGCTTTTGGAATAACATCAATGATTATCTTTCTTTTTTATGGAGTGCTATTAGCCCAAGAATGGTTCAATAGAATTATTTCTCACTACAGAGTTAAGTGGACTAAAAAAGAAACCATTTTGAAGCAAAAAACTAAATTGGAGACAATAATGGAAATTTCTCTTATCGCACTTATTACTTCTCTTATATATGCTTTTGTTGAAGAAGGTTTTACTTTTTCAGTTGAGCCTCAAAATTTAGCAATCTTTTTAGGGGTGTTATTTGGACTTGCAGTTGTTACTTTTTTCTATGAAGGTATTGAGTCATTAATTGAGTATTTTATTTATGATCAGAAAGCAAGATTTTCATGGAATCCTCAGGCAATGTTTTTTGCAATATTATCGACAGTTCTATTTATTGTGATTGATCTTCCATTTGGATTTATCCTTGGGTTTATTGCATCTATCCATATAGTAACCAAAAGAGAGCAAGCAGATTTATCTCCTAAATTCTTCTCTATGATTTCATTAGCAATAGTTGGATATGCATTCTTTTATGCAACATCATTTGATGAAGTTAGTTCTTCTGGAGTTTTGATGGCAATTTGTAAATTAACTTATTTAATGTGCCTAGAGGGAGTAATTTTTAAAGCTGTACCTTGGGGTGGAAATGAACTTTTTGATGCTAT
>Ga0181413_1000605_pt1 | contig 11127 bp, 21 predicted proteins | sample 36SPOviralmetaG_FD_130111 | JGI IMG/M metagenome (GOLD analysis project Ga0181413, IMG submission 130111) | Marine viral communities from the oligotrophic San Pedro Time Series (SPOT) site, San Pedro Channel, CA, USA - 36 SPOT_SRF_2012-09-28 | ecosystem: Environmental > Aquatic > Marine > Strait... | reverse complement strand
TATCCCTTTCATCTGCTCTCTAAAGGCTCTGATGTATCTAGCAAATCTCATAGCTAGAGCAAAGGGTTTGTCACTCTTGATACAGATAGAGGGTGACTCTTCTTCTGTTTCGTCTAGGTGTTTCCTAGCCTTTTCCAAAGCGTTTGAGATATCTATCTGTTGGAATAGGTTGTAGGTTTTTGGATTGTAAGCCATTTGCATTCTCCTGTTGGTATTCATAATCATCTGTGTCATCAAAGACTCCTCGTGCTGAGCTATCAGTATAGATATCTTCTGAGTGGTCATCGAATCCATCTAGAACAAAGTCCCCATCATCAGGAACCCATTCTGTTTTCTTAGTTTTCTTATTATATTTACTTACCATTGCGACCTCCTAAGTCTAGGTAGGAAGCAGTTATTCCTACAGTTAAAAAACCAAGCCATACAATAGCTAGGGGGTTGGGTAACGATAGTACTGCTGTTATCGTTAGTAGTGTATAGAATCCTTTAGTGGCAAGCCACACATATCCTTTACCAAGTTCTTCCATGTTTCCATTCTTTCGTGTTGTCCGTAACGATAATAAAATCATCGGATAGATTAATATCTGGCTCGTCAGTATACACATAGATTATAGCTTCTATGTCATCTGGTACGAGCTTCACTTGGACAGGCTCATAACCTGCACCAATCTCTATACTATTGGTTATCTGAAAGACTCCTTCATCAACCTCATATAATTCTCCTTTAATACTGTACCCATTTTCTTTCGGCACTACAATAGGAAATATTCCATTGCCATAATCTAGTATGTCAAAGTTAGGGGCAGTGTGGTACTCGCCTTTGTATTTCTGTCCATCGAGTATGCCACTTAACCTATGCCCCTTCTTTAGTGTGCCGTATACAAATAGATTTGTCATGTGGTACGAATATATCTAGACACCATTTGTCTATGTTTATCTTCCCATATAGCCTTCATGTCTTTTGTTGTTGCATTTTCTTTTGCAATAAGTAAGTTCTTTAATCTTCTTTCAATGGTTGCCATACTCTTATTGTATGGGTGTTCCTCAGCTTTTTTGTAGTGCATTAACTTCTTCCTTTATTATGTCTAGTATCTGAGGGTTGTCTCTGAATACCCCCATCAGCCAGTTGGTTGTGGTGTTCGCTACTTGTTCTTCTGCGTCATCATCTTTCAATGCTCCCCCATCTGCGTTAAGAGATGATAGGTATATGATTGCATGTATGATCTCATGTAGTAAGGTGTTGGCATAGTCAATGCCACTTACTTCTTTCTGTATCTCTATCTTGTTTTCTCTTGCAAGATATTGACCGAAGCAATCGGTGTTACTTTTTCTGAACGAGGGTTCAGTCCTCTCAATAGTTATATCAGCAAAGCCTATCTTAACTTTGGTTAACTCATTGTTTTTATTAGATCTTTTCATCATGATGAATTACTTTCTGTTATCGCTGTGTTCAAGTCAAAGTATTCTCTAAACAGTTGTGTAAAGTCTGGATTTTTTATAGTCGTTTTGTCCAAAGGCTTATTATACTTTATTTTAGGTGTCTTGTCAAATGATAAAACAGCTTCGTCAGTTAGTTGTTTGTGCATATCTTTAGGCATGATAAGAACTCTCCGCCCCCAAGTTTTTGCTATGATGTTGTACTTATCTCCATAGTGATATGTGATGTAGTGCTTATCATCTCTAGCTCTGCCTACATACCTACGGAAATAGTAGAGAGGGGTGTTGTTTTCTTTTACTCGTTTGCACAAAGCTCTCTTGCTTGTACCCTCTCGTACTAAGTCTCTTTGCTCACCACCATCTTCATCTTCCCAGTATTCATAGACAGGGGCATCGAATCTTATCTGATCTGCCTTTGCAAAGTATCTATCTAGATAAAACTTAGCCATGTCTAAAGCCCTCGTCATCTAGCATGTAATCAACATCACGATATTGATCTCGCCATTCGTCATCATTTTCTGCAATCATATCATTGAGTACAGTTACTTGAGACTGTCCATACTTAGCCACAAAATCTTCTCGTGCTTGATCTAGTGTCATGTTTTGTTCAGCCATTTCGTCAATCAAATGCCAAGAGTATTCTTGCATTTCCATTAACCAATTTTTTACTCCGCTCATATAGTCCTCCTTGTTTTATATTAATAATATAGTAGCTATGACAACCACAACTACTTCCCACATCTCTGCGTCTAGCATAGATGTAAAGAACAGTACATCAATCATTGTTCTATCCTCTCTAGCTTATATACTTCAACAGGTATTGTGTCAACAGTATTTATTATTTCGGGCATATCTTTTTCAGTTATGCTGTTGGTATAGCTAAGTCCAGTATCTCTATTATATTCTAAGGTGACTGCAACTATTGCAACCAAACCCCATGCCCATATCATACCTAGCACAAACCAAACGGCTACCCATAATTTATATCCTATATTCATAGCATTAACCACCCAATACATAGCACTGTGTAAGTTATCATAAAGGCAATCACCCAATTATCATTATTCATAGTTTTATTCTCCTAAGTTGTGGGGGTAGTAAGGTATAATCAGCTAACGATTTCTCGCTTGGTAATTTATCCTTGCCCCCCTTGTTTCATCTAACCGATAGGCTCGTAGCTAGTTGTCGGCTTTCAACATACTCACCGATAGGGTGTGAGAAAATAAACACATAAACCTTTCTCACTTCAGTTCTCTTTGGCTCTTATCTCCTGTACAGTTCGACTTTTTCCACTCGACCAAATGTGTTTACTGAATATTGTATTATACCATATTGGTATTTAATTGCAATAGTTATCTACACTACTGAACACCGCTAGATCACCGAATGAACACTAATGGTCACGATTTCGGGGCGACCCACCCCCATACCCTTATAATATACGATCATTATTATATATATATTTACTATATATAGTATATATAGTTAGGTATAACATACTAGAGGCTTTGGACACCCCTAGTATAAGATTCGTGACGTATCGTGTTCTATCGGTGTTCACTCGGTGTTATACTATTTGTTGCCTCGACTGTCATCAAGGTTTGATAACCCCCAAATCCATTCGGCAGTACCGATAGGATTAAGCTCGACTAGATCAAGTATATCCTCTTGAGTTGCCCCCAAGAAGTCTTTGTCTGTCAATGTGAAGTCATCAGGCTGGGCTAGATCAACAGATGTTTCGGCGTATGCTCTACCATATCTATCTTTTGGTTGATCGGTATCGTAATCCCAGTATGGGTCTTGATCGTAAGAGAAGTCATACTGATATGATCTATCGCTGTATATACTTCCATTACCATAATTACCATAGATAGTATTAGGAACTTTCTTACCTTTGTTGATATCATAGTTGAAGCCTACCCCACGATTGATAGAATAGGTGTTTGATACCCACCCTACACCTTGTACTTCTTTGCCTTGTTGAGGATTCACGATGGTGAACTCTTTGGTTTTGCCATCGAGGAATACCATCTTGTCAGTACCGATTGTCTCGGCTAACATATCTTGCCACTCAACATTGTATAGCATAGCAGGATTGTGAGATAGTTGAGGTCTCAATATCCACTTGATAAATTGGTGGGTGTCCGATTTGTTTGCGTCAATCATTGGTGTAGGTAATCTTGCTCCATTATGCATTACCCATAAATCTCTACCATGTTCCCTTGCATTGAGAACTTGGAAGGGGTGTGATAATGACCGAGTTGTCTCACCTTCAGTAGTAAATCTGAAGTGAATACCCATTGGTGTATCTAAATCTTTGTAGATATCCCACACTTTGTTGATGTCTTTGAATGACTTAGGCACGATCTTGTGTGTGTGTACCTTGCCATTGTTATAGAACATGACACCAAAGCCATCACTATTATTTTGGTAGGCACATTCCATTAAGTCTATGTCTACTTTTTTTGGTTCATTTGTTTGTATTATTAAGCACATATTATTATCTCCTATATTTAGTTAAGATTTAACCATTGACAACATTGTCAATAGCTTCGTTGATCTCATTGGTTACTAGACGATTAGGTCTGCTATCTTTGAGATACCCTTTGCGAACAAACCACTCATTGATGTATGGAAAGTCTGCTCTGTTTCTTGGTAGCTTAAACCACTTCAAGAAATCTCTGTAATGTAATTCGTTGAAACTACATTGTTGCACATATTCACCAAGAGCAAAAGAGAATTCTAATACTCTCAATATGCCATTCTTGGTTGCGTTGCCTCTGAATATTCGTAGCTCGATTGATTGAGCATGAGCAGTATTTACGGCTTCATACTTTGTATAATCTCGCTGTCCACCCTCGGCAATTCGTTTCTGTTTGAACTTAGCATAATCGTTAGCTTTGCGACCAGCGACTGCCTCAATAAAATTTCTATTGACTTCATCATTGATAATGACTTGCAGTTTGCCAATTTGTGAGGCAGTAAACGAGGCTCTATTGAGGTGAACATGAATACCGCAAGTATCAGTATTCCATGCTTTCACTCTTGTATTGCTATCGCTATCAGTCCAATCATGCCATGAAAATAATTTATCTAATTGTTGTTTGTGATATGCTAGGGTACATGGAGCAGTTACCATTTCAAAGCCATTTCTCAATGAGCCATCACCTTTGAACATACAGTATCTACCATCAAAGAAATCATCAATCATTTGAGGAAAATCATCAGGGCAACTGCTTCTCGCTTCCCACTCACATTCAAGTCCACCTACCATAGTTTTGCGATTTATCACTTCGTGAGGTAATGACATCTTAGAAAGTCTTTCCATGACATCATAGTCATAGCGATACACCCCTTCAAAATTTGAATCGTGATCTTCATCACCATCTTCATCATATTCTGCATAGTCACAATCCTCATTGTGAACATATTGATCTGAGCGATTATGCCAATAGTAATCTGATTCTCTGCAATCTTCACATATTATTTGATCGCCACCATAAGCTGAAACTGTGTCCTCGTCTGCCATATTGACACCGCAATTATCACAACAATTTAACTCAAATAGTTCTGTTTTATAATTATTAAGTTGATCTAAAAAACATTCCATAAAGCGATAGAATAATTTTATATCTCGATTATCTAGCATTTGATTATAGCGAGTTAGTTTATATTGAAAGTTGTGTAATTTATTTTCAAATCTTGTCCATTCGTGATAAGTGAAATATCTAGTCGTAAATATTTCGCAGAAATCATAATCAATTACATCATCAACATTGATATAGTCATTATCCCAATCACGATATTTTCGTTTGGCTTTGTTGAACTCTTTGTAAAATCTCGCAAGCCATTTAGTGTAAGTAGATCGGCTCGGATTTTCAAACATACAATCATCAAGTAATAATGTATTATATGTTCTCATTACTTGGTAAGGATTTTTAGTAAACATAGTTTTTGTCTCCCATTTGGTTATGATATAAAATTATTTTTATATCTTGCTATATACAGTTGCCTATACATAGCAGGTTATAAAAATTTGTCAAGAATTATCTTTTATAAAGATTATCCAATGCGTTATAGTCTTTTCTCTCGCACAATGGCACATTATTATTTTCAATAATGTAGCGATCTCTTGCCGATTTCCAATTAATAAATTGGTGTTTAAGCATATTCTCAAAGTTTAATTTAGCTTTTCTTTTATTTATTTCTAATGATATGGCAGTCATATTTTCAACCCCTCGCTAGGATAATGTTGTTTGATTTCTTTGGTACTCATATTAGAAGCTACTGTATAAACAATTTTATGTTTCAGTTTATCTTGTTTTTTGATAACTTCTTTTATTAATTGTTCTCTAATTGATCTCATTATTTTACCTCGCTTTTATTGTTTGATGGATAGTAATAATTCTTACCTAAATATTTGAGTAAGCCGTTGATTCTTTTTCTTAATTGCTCATGAACTTGTGCGATTTCTTTCTCGCTTATTTGGATTCTATCATCATTAATAGATTCTACCCAAAAATCTTTTTTCAATTCCATAGCGTCAATTAACAATTCTTTTGCGAATTGGTTTGGTGTGTATTTTTTATCGTAGTAAGTAATAGCCATTATGCTACCTCGCTTTCATCTTGGTTGGTTAAATATGAATTATCGTAGTTAGTATCGGATAGCAATTCATCATAATCATAGCTATCAAATTCATCATGTAGTAATTGAAGTAATTTCATTTTTTCCATTATGCTACCTCAATTCCAAATTCTTGTTTTAAGTAGCTTTGAAGCCTTTGTTTGTTTCTGCCTGTCGCTTTCTGCCATTGGTACAACATCTCGCTTTGAATTGCGGTCAATGACCCCCAATGATCGTATTGGCTTTTCTCACTCGCATACACAGGTGCTTGAGGTTTGCGGTATTGTTTAGGTTGCTCGACATATCTATTGACATATGGTTGTCGATATACTGAACTGATTTTCATAATTTCCCTTTCGGTAAAAATTCTAATTTAGAATCATTCTAAACTAGGTATCTCTAGGAGATGGCGTCATTATGCACACATTGAAAAAAATGTCTAATCAAGAATTGTTACAGAATATTACACCCTATCCAGTCCAGCTACGTTCACCTTTTGTTCTTATTTTCCAGTCCAGTCCAGTCTTGTGCCTTATTCCTGCCACAATTTATTACAACTCAGATGTTCACCTTTTGTTCTCATAGGCGACCTAGTGGTACTATTGCAAATTAGAATCATTCTAAAGTGGGGTTTCGCTGGATAGGGGGTGGGTATGTTGCTCAACCCCCCACCCCAAAAATTTAGCTAGTGCCAGGGTATACTAATGCGTGTAAAAAAATTTTAGCAAATTTTGAACTTTTTTTTCAAAAGACGTGCGGCCCCCCTATTTAAGTGGGGGAGGAAGCATCGCGTGAGAGTGAGAGTGTATATAGGATGCCCATGTGATCCTCCCCCGTACAGGAGACGTGACACATTGCGTGCCACACCAACATTATATCCTAACGCCTCTTGCATTGCAACCTTTATTATTGTATAATCCACATATGGCCGAAGATAACACAGATGCACTTAAACCGCTAACCGGCAAACAAGAACTTTTCTGTCAAGAATTCATTAAAGATCTTAATGCTGTACAAGCGGCGGTTCGGGCGGGATATCTACCTCAGCATGCAAAAAAGAATGCTTATACTTTTTTGAGGCATGCGGGCATATCAGCGCGAATATCTGAACTAAAGGCCGACTCAATGAAACGTACGAAGATTGAGGCGGATGACATACTGCGCAGACTTATACGTATCGCTGAAAGAACAGAACAAGAGGGCGATTATAATGCTGCCATCCGTTCCCTTGAGCTCCTTGGTAAACACCAGGCTCTATGGACTGATAAAAACATCACGGAGATTACAAATGCATTTGCTACTGGAAACAGTGACGAGGATATCCAACGTGATGTGGAGCGCTTACAAAAAATAGCCGCACCAAAACTAAAAATAGTCAAAGGAAAATAACAATGGCCAAAAACAAAACAGTTACTTACAATTATAAAACTGGAGAAAAAATCCAGGATAAAAAAGTTGGTAACAAAAAAACAGTTTCAAAAGTAACATACGGCAAAAAAGCTGGACCAAAAGGTTTTCAACGTAAAGCAAAAATAGTTGACAAAAAAACCCCAGGAGGTGGAAGATCAACTGCAGTTTATGCATCAGACAGAACACTAAAAAGCATAGGACCAGATGATGCAGCAGGTAAAGATGTTCGAGAGAATATAAAAGCTGAAAAAGCAGCTGCAGACTCTGTTACTATTGGTAAGAAAACTTACAAAACAAAAAACAAAAAAGCAAATCCAAATCTTAGAAAAAGATATAATTTTTAAGGAGCAAACATATGACAGATTCAGCAATGAGCAAAATGCAAAAAGGCAAACAGCCTATGCTAACTAAAAAACAAAAAACTTTACCAGAAGCCTTAAAGAAAAAGATAATCGAATCTAAAAAATCTGGCGCTGGTTATTCAGGCAGTTATAGTTAACATGTCAGGCCCTAAAGTAAAAAAGAAATTAAAAACTAAAAGTAAGAGGTTTCCGCCGAGTGGTCCACCTCAAAAACTTAAAATGCTACCACCAAGTGGTCCGCCTAAAAAGTCGGGTGCAGGTTATTCTGGTAGCTATAGTTAATTTTATTTGGCTAAACAAAAACCCCCTCCCCCTAAAGAAGACCCGCCCAATGCTCTAGATGAGTTTTGGAAACACTTGGGGTGTGATCCTAAGACGGGCAAACCATATAGAAGGAGAGAAGATGAAGGGTAAATTACTACAACCAAATTTAGATTTATACGATCCATCAAAGCCGATACCGGATTTGTGGAAGCACCTGGCTTTATGGGGGCACCATGCATATGTCATTGTCGAAGGAAGATAGAGACGCAGCAACCAGGCTAGCCATCATAACTGCGCGGGACGATTTACTTGCGTTTATTATGTTGATGAACCCAAGCTTTAGTGTGGGCCCGCATCACCGTGTATTGTGTGATGAGTTAATGAAATTAGAAAAGAATGAGATTGATCGTCTCATGATTTTTATTTCACCTCGTGCATCTAAATCTTTAATTACTTCTACATATTTTCCAGCATGGGCTTTAGGACGTAATCCATACTGGCAAGAGATTGCTGTGTCTCACAGTGATGATCTTGCAACTCGTTTCGGTAGATCTATTCGTGATATCATAACTTCAACTGCATATCAAACGATCTTTCCTAAAATAAATATTCGTAAAGATAACCGCTCGGCAAACAGTTGGGCATTAGAACATAACAAGAATCAAGCTGGCTCGTTTCTCGCAGCCGGTTCTGGATCTGGTATTGCAGGTTTTGGTGCCCATCTAGCTATAATTGATGACCCTATATCCGAGCAAGATGCTTATTCAAAGACTCGAAGAGAACATTTGAATAACTGGTATGCTTCAGGACTACGTACAAGGCTTATGCCTGGTGGTAAAATCGTGTTAGTGATGACCAGATGGCATGAAAATGACTTAGCTGGTCATCTTTTAAAGGCAGAAGATAGCGGAGTTATGGCAGATAAGTGGTCTGTTGTTAGTATTCCTGCCCTAAATACCACAGATTCTGGTAAAAAACTTACAAAAGGTAGGACAGATCTTATAAATCAAGGCTATTTAACAGAAGAATACCCTAAAATTAAACGTGGTGAGTCCTTTTGGCCTGCATCTGACCAGAAAGATGGGTTCTGCTGGACTACTGAAGAGCTTATTCGTACTAAAAACAACACACCTGCCTTTAAATTTGATGCATTATACATGCAAGCACCTACAAATGAGGAAGGTGGCATCATTAAAGACAAATGGTGGCAAGATTGGGACAAACCTAGCCCACCTGAGTGTGAATATATCATACAATCTTGGGATACTGCGTTCTCTACCCGTACTACAGCCGATTATTCTGCAGTAACTACGTGGGGAATCTTTAATTCTGGCTTTGATATGCCTAATGTAGTGTTATTAGGGGCAGAAAGAGGGCGTTGGGACTTCCCAACCCTACGTGAAAAGGTAGTTAGTAAGTTTGATCAACATGATCCTGATACAGTATTGATTGAGAAGAAAGCATCTGGACAATCTTTGATTCAAGACTTACGTATGACTGGTATTCCTATACAAGATTACCAACCTGATAGAGATAAAGTAGCTAGAACTTATGCTATTACTTCATTGTTCCACAACGGTAGAATTTATGCCCCCTTTAACAAGGCATGGGCTAAAGAAGTAATGGACGAAGCAAGAACCTTCCCATCAGGGGCGCACGATGACTATATGGATACTTTAACACAAGCATTATTATGGATTCGTAATGGTGGATACGTTACACACAAAGACGATACGTGGCTTGACAAAGCGGAAGAAAGTATTTATAATAGAAACCGTAGAGCATTTTATTAATAGGGAGACTTAAAGGAAACAAAATGGCAATCGAAAAAGTTATTACTCCAGATTTGGATACACCTACAGTTGAAATACCAACTGACGAAGATATACAACTAGATGAAGCAGGCAATGCAGAAGTAACGCTGCAAGATGATCAAGCTATGGCTGAGGCAGAAGCAATGGGTCTTATGGATGACATGATGATGCCTATGGCAACTGAACATGATGCAAACTTAGTTGAGTTTATGGACGAGCAAGATATTACAGAACTTGCTAATGAATTATATGAAGGATATCAAACAGATAAAGAAGCTCGTGGTGAATATGATGAGATTGCAGAAGATGGTGTTAATTTATTAGGATTATCTTATGATGATTCTAGTCAACCTTTTCCTGGAGCATGCGGATCTACACATCCAGTTCTTGCACAATCGGTAGTTAAGTTCCAAGCAAAAGCTTTTAAAGAATTATTTCCAACAGAAGGTCCAGTTCGTACTCGTATTATGGGTGTACAGACTGATCAAAAAATGCAACAAGCCAATCGTGTTAGAGATTTCATGAATTGGCAAACACAAATTCAAATGCCAGAGTATGGTCCTGAGTTAGATCGTTTATTATTTCACACAGCTCTATATGGTTCAGCATTTAAAAAAACTTATTGGGACGCAACTTTAAATAGACCACGCACTGAATATATTAAAGCACAAGATTTTTATGTAGACTACTATGCATCTAATTTAGAAACAGCAGAACGTTTTACACATAGATATACTTTATCTTCAAATCAAATTAGAAAATTACAATTAGCAAAATTATTTGCTGACATAGAATATTCAGAAGATTCAGAAATATCAGAGTCAGCTGCAGATGATGCAGCAAATGAAGCTGTTGGTTTAAGTAAGCCTGGCAACAATAGTGAGCGAGTAGAAATTTTAGAGATGCATGTAGATGCAGATGTTCCTGGCTTTGAAGATCCTACTGGAGTTAAACTTCCTTACATTGTTTACATGACTGCAGATCAAAAAGTTTTATCTATTAGAAGAAACTGGGACGTAGAAGATCCATTTAGAAAAAAGAAATTATATTTTACACATTACACTATGATACCTGGTTTAGGTTTTTATGGTTATGGTTATTTACATTTAATTGGTGGTTTAACAAAAACCGCAACTTCATCAATGCGCCAGCTTATTGACGCTGGAACATTCGCAAATTTACCAGGAGGATTCAAAGCTCACGGATTACGTGTC
>Ga0181413_1000604_pt1 | contig 11146 bp, 11 predicted proteins | sample 36SPOviralmetaG_FD_130111 | JGI IMG/M metagenome (GOLD analysis project Ga0181413, IMG submission 130111) | Marine viral communities from the oligotrophic San Pedro Time Series (SPOT) site, San Pedro Channel, CA, USA - 36 SPOT_SRF_2012-09-28 | ecosystem: Environmental > Aquatic > Marine > Strait... | reverse complement strand
TATGCGTAATGGAACTTTCAGTACTGATTTTCCTCTTATAAGAAAGCATTATTCTCAAACAGCTTTTAACGAGGACATGAGATACGAGGTTGATGAAGCTTGGGGTAAAACTGGTAACGCGCCTGGTTGGAGCATGGGTATGCCAGCGTATTTAAGATTTGTAGCTTATGATCCAAGTGTTGCGGAAGATATTTTAGAAATAGAGTCGGGCGCAACTTTAGATAGAGTTATTGCATCTGATATTGCTCTTAACAATATCGCTAGTGAATATGGACCTATTGTAGATGGAGCTAGGCAGGTATTGCCTGACCAAGCTATTAACAACATGGACGCTATTATGGATAACGTTGATACTAGAGAACAGTTCAATGAGCTTGTATCTGAAATAGCTAATGCACATTACAACGGAACAGATTTAGTAGCAGCAGAAGCTGCGGCTATTAAGCTGGTTGGTACGTTAAATAATATTAATGAGATCAATGCTATTAGAGAAGCTATATCTGAAAAATCTAATCTAATAGAAGATAGTATGTCATACGCTGATATGAAGCGTGTTGCTAACAACGCGTCTTTATCGTTATCATCAGAAGATGTTAAAGGTGCTAGCATATTAGACTTTGACGACACGTTAGCTATTACTAACTCAAGAGTTTTATTTACTAGGCCTGATGGAACTACTGGATCTTTAAATGCTGAACAGTATGCAAGAGATTATCTTGAACTTGCCGCAGAAGGTTATGAGTTTGATTTCTCTGAATTTAATAAAGTTGTAGAGGGACAACCTGGCCTTTTGTTAGAGAAAGCTAAAGACCTAGCTAAGCGATACGGTACTGATAACATATTTGTTCTTACCGCTAGAGCACCACAGTCTCAAGAAGCTATATTTGAATTCTTAAAAGGCCAAGGTTTAAACTTACCACCAGCGAACATAGTTGGTTTAGGTAATTCTACTGGCGCTGCTAAAGCTCAATGGATACTTGAAAACATAGTTAACCAAGGTTACAACGATATTGCTTTTGCAGATGATGCTTTACAAAACGTTGAAGCTGTTCAAGAGTTATTAGATAAACACGACGTTAACAGTAAGGTAAGACAGGCTAAGATCCAGTTTAGCTTAGACGGCGCAGCCGATTTATCCAACATGATGGACGAAAGCGTTGCTGGTTTTGAAAGGCAATTAGATTCTGATTTCAACACGATGTTGGAAGAAACTAAAGGCGTAGGAAAAGATAAAAGATTTTCGCCTGCTAAAGCAAGAAAGCGAGGTAAAAACAAAGGTAGGTTTAAGTTCTTTATACCTCCAGCAGCTGATGACTTTGCTGGTCTTATGTATTACTTTATGGGTAAAGGTAGAACTGGTGAAAAGCACCACGCTTGGTTTAAGAAAAACTTGTTTGATCCGTTTTCAAAAGGAATAAGACAACTTAATGGAGTTAAGCAGGTGGTTGCTAATGAGATACGAGATCTTAGAAAAACCACAGGCATAAACAACAACTTAAAAGAAGTTGTACCTGGAACTGAGTTTACTCTTGAAGACGCTATAAGAATTCGCAATTGGGATAAAGCTGGTTTTGATATACCTGGTTTATCACAAGCTGATAAAGCTAAACTTATAGAAGCTGTTGAGTCAAATCCAAATGCTTTGGCTTTTGCGGATGGCGTAGCTAATGCTCTTGAATCTTCTGGTGGAATTGTAGAACCTGGCAATGCTTGGGAAGCTGGTACTATAAACTCTGATGCTAGCGATTCGTTTGAAAACGCTAGATCTGTTTTCTTACAAGAGTGGATTAATAATAAAAATATTATTTTTTCTCCAGAAAATCTAAATAAGATTGAGGCTGTGTATGGAACAAGGTTTAGAGAAGCTTTAGAGGATATTTTGTGGCGTATGGAGCATGGTGGTACTAGAAGCAGGGGTAAAGACAGAGCGCTAAGTAACTGGATGACTTGGTTGCACGGGTCTGTTGGTGCCACAATGTTCTTTAACGCAAGGTCTGCTATATTACAGCAGTTATCTAACATTAACTTCATGAACTGGCATGATAATAATCCATTAAAAGCCGCAAAAGCGTTTGCTAATCAAGGGCAATATTGGGCTGATGTAGCTATGATATTTAATTCCCCTTGGTTAAAGCAAAGAAGAGGTGGTATTGCCACTGATATTAATGCTACGGAGCTATTGAATGCTATGAAGGATTCTAAGAATCCAATGAAGTCTGCTATAGCGTATTTGCTCAGGCTTGGTTTTACACCAACGCAAATTGGTGATAGTGTCGCTATTGCAACTGGTGGCGCTACTATGTATAGAAATAGAGTTAACACTTATTTAGATCAAGGAATGACACAAGCGGAAGCTGAGTCTAAAGCGTTTGAAGATATGCAGGAGATTGCAGAAGAAACTCAGCAGTCTACTAGAGAAGACAAGGTGTCTCAACAACAGGCTTCTCCTCTTGGTAAAATGATTCTTGCTTTCCAAAACGTTACTATGCAGTATAATAGGATAATGAAAAAAGCTGCTATGGATTTAGTTAACGGTAGAGGTGATCCAAAAGCGCACATATCTAAGATAATATACTACGGTGCTGTACAGAATATGATATTCTATGGTCTTCAGCAAGCTTTATTCGCGGCATTATTTAGCGATGACGAAGAAGATGATATTGACGAAAACAAAAAAGCTAAGTTAGCAAACGGTATGCTAGATAGTATTCTTCGTGGCTCTGGACTTGCCGGTGCGGTAGTATCTACTGCCAAAAATGTTATTCTAAAGTTCATGAAGGAGAGTGATAAAATGACTGACGATAAATTTTACACTGATCCAGATTGGTCAAACGTTATGATAGAGGCTCTTAATATATCTCCACCTATAGGTATTAAAGCTAGAAAAATACATAGCGCTTTAAAAACTTGGGAGTACAACGACGATATTATTAAGCACATGGACAAAACGGATATAGACAATCCTATGTGGGAAGCTATATTCAATACAACAGAGGCTTTAACAAACGCTCCAACTCATAGATTGTACAATAAGTACATGAATATTAGGGCGGCAATGGATAACGACAATGAAACATGGCAACGTGTTGCTATAGGTTTAGGTTGGAGTCGATGGAGCTTTGGTATACAAAACCAAGATGTTATTGATGCTAAGAACGAGGTAAGTGAAATTAAAGCTGAGGAAGCTGAAGAAAGAAGAGAGCAGAAGAAAATAGAGAAGGAAGCCGAAAGACAAGCTGCAGCAGCTGAGGTTATAGAGGAACACAAGGTTGACCAACAAGAAAAAAGAGACCAAGGTGTTGATGAGAAAGATATCACTTGTGCAGCTGTAAATAAATCTGGAAAAAGATGTGGTAAGAAAGTTTTACCAGGCCAAAGCTTTTGTACTATTCACGAAGAAGTCCCACAGCAAGCTAACGAAACACAATGCTCACATGTTAAAGCAAATGGGGATAGATGCAAAATGAAAACAAAAAATCAATCAGGAAAATGTTACTACCACGATTAAGTTTACTATTAACTTTACTATTTAGTTGCACAGTATTACAAGCTCAAGAACTAAAAAAAGCTTTTAAGTTCTCCACGTTCTATGCGGCTGTAAACGGAGGTAACTCCGTGTCAGATCAAACCACGTACTCTGTTACAGGCGGGTTAACTCAAGAAACTATAGCTACACCGTTTGACTATAGCTTATCTATGGGTGTACGTAAGATCGCTAGGTTTGGTTATGAAAACAGGGCTCAAGCTTTTTACGACGGATCAGAGACATCTTGGTCCGCTGACGCTAACATAGGTAAGCGCAACGGCATAGAGTTTCTTGGAGAAGTCACGTACGAAAGGCAGCAAGGTAAAGAGTTTTTTAACCAGCACCATTTCTTTCGCTACATTGGGGACAAAGTCATGGGTAAGGTTGAATACGTTGAAGACGGATTTGCAGACATTGAATACTTTGAGGCATCACAGCGATTTCGGCTTAAGCTCGGTAACAAGTTTTCTTTGCACGCAGGTATTGCACAACGTATTTCAGAGCCATACGGGTATGATCCACTTGAAGAGTGGAAGCTGGAAACAGGAGACATACACTACACTTACCTCGCAATTGAAGAAGGATATTCACACAACCTTACTACAGGCGAGTACCTCGATCCTGACGGAACAGTCGTTGCAACAAACACTGAGGTCTGGGAGGCAGTCACTATCCCTAACATCTTATCTGAATATACTGCTAGAAAAAGAAGTGAACTCGCTCGTCAATGGAATTACTCAGTGGTTGCCGGCTTCGACTTCTATCACTTTACAGACGACTTCTGGTTCCACTCATGGGGAAACGTTTTACCCTACCATCACGACACTGGAGGTGAGTATATGTATCACAATACAGTAAATGGACAATGGCTTGATTACTCAGGCGGTTTAATATTTGGACACAGATTTAACAAACACTTAGGTGTATTCTTAGAAGGTAGATATTATAAGTACTGGAATAGAGAATGGTACAACTTTAAGTGTGGAGCAAACTATGTAATCTTCTAAGATATGGCTAAAGATGGATATGAAGGACCTCTAAAAATAACAGAAGAGGCTTACGCGAAGCGTAATAGAAAAATGAGAAAGGAAAATCCTGGCATGGCCAGTAGAAAAACTAGCGGCACGCACCCTGATAGGGTTAAGTTTGCTTGTAGGTTTGGAGCCCAGAATCATCCTATGAAAAACGATAAAGGAGAACCAACTCCTTATGCTATGGCATTAAAGAAGTGGGGTTTTGGTAGCGCTGGTGCCGCTAAGACATTTTGTAGAAAACACAAAAAATCATAACATGGCATTTAAAATGAGAACACCTCTAAAATGCTGGACAAAAGCAGGATACATAAGAAAACCTGGAACAAAAAAAGGTGAAGAAGGTAGTTGTTATAAACCAAAAGATAAGAAATAATGGCTTTTAAAATGAAATACAAAAACCTCAAAGCGGTTGTTGAGGAATTACGAGGCGCAGTTAAAGCGCATGGCAAGCAAGCTGATACTATTGAAAAACATATTGATGATATGGGAAGCACTCCTATTAAGCTTACTAAAAAACAGTCTAAACATATTGACACTAATAAAGATGGAGAAATAACTGGAGCAGATTTTCCTTTAAAAAAACGCGGGCTGTGGGATAATATACACGCTAAGCGTAAGCGCGGCGAAACAATGCGTAAAAAAGGTGATAAAGGAGCTCCAACAGACAAAGCAATAAGAGACTCTCAATAAATAGTAAAATGGCAAAGCAAATAGGTGAGGATACTAAAGTAACGTTAGACCTTAAAACAATTGGTATGGGCGCGGCTGGTTTAGCTGCTTTAATAGGAATGTACTTTGCGCTACAAGCTGATATAGCTTTGGCTAAAGAACTACCTGAACCACTACCTCCAGATGTAACTCGCATGGAGTTTGATATGAAAGACAAACTAGTACGTCAGACTATTATGACTACACAAGAAGATGTGTCAGAGCTCAAGGAAGATCTTGATCGCATTGAGGAGAAAATAGACGACCTAAAGAAATGATCATGGAAACAGATACAATGAACTGGAGAACTACACTAGTGTACGCGCTGTTGTTAGTTGCAATGCTTATCGGTGGAATCTCTGTTAGTGCTCAGAACCTATGTGGTAGTGATATCTGTGTAGTGCAATTTAATGCTAGCTGGAACGCTGGTAATAACGTTGACTACTTAGAGAAGCTTACAGACTGTGAGATTATGAACGTCAACATAGACGAAGGTAGTTATCAGACTGACTACAAGATAGTTGTAGTGCCTACGATTATAGTGTTTAACGGTAAGGAAGTAGAGAGGTTTCAGGCTAACATAATGATGGAAATGGAGGCTACTAGGAAAGATATACAGAGCGTGGTCGATGAAATAATTTATAGCGATTTTTAAATGAAGAAGTTAGGATACATATTTGTAATACTATTTTGGTTATTAGCTAGCGCTGCTTTAGCTCAACCTGAAAACGCCAGTTGGCTAAACGTTACTGTTCAAACAGATAACTATGGTGGTGAATCATCATGGGAAATAATCAACTCAGATAGTAACACAGTTGCTGTAAGTCCACCACTGGCAGACAACAGTTTGACAAACATGATGATCTTCTTGCCTGCTGGTGAGTATAGCTTTATTATGTACGACTCGTTTGGCGATGGTATATGCTGCTCGTTTGGTAGCGGGTTTTATGGTATAACAAACAACTGTGGGCTTGAAGAGTTTAACTACGAGTTTGACGGAGCTATAGATACAATACCCTTTGTACTAGATCCTTGTTTACCGGTATTGCTTGGCTGCATGAACGAGACAGCTGATAACTACAATCCTTGGGCTAACCAAGATGATGGTAGCTGTGAGGTTCTTGAGTGCGACTCTCTTGAGACACAAGTGTCAATGTCCTTAACTCTTGACACATGGCCTGGTGAAACTGGCTTTAACATAGTTAACTTATCTGATGGTCAGTTGTATGAACAAGTTATACCTGGAGAGTTTGACTTTGGTGATCAACTAGTAACCTATACATATGATTTCTGTGTCGCGTTAGGCTTTGAGCTAGTATTAATAGATGAGTTTGGCGATGGAATTAATGGCTCTGCATCAGGAGGTGAAGACGGAGCTTGTGTTATTACGGCTTGTGATAGCGTTATATGGGAGCTAGAAGATCTAGCGTTTAGCGAGTTTACTGGTAACACAGAATACTCTGGACCTATATTCACTGAGCCTTGCCCACCAGCACCTGATGTTGTTGGTTGCATGGACGATGACTATGTGGATTATGATCCACTAGCTACAGTTCAAGACACGTGTCAGACGTTACACACTTGGGGTTGTTTAGACCCAGAGTCTTTTAACTACGATAGCTTAGCTACTATATCAGACAACAATAGCCCTTGTGCTATAAACGTTATGATAGAAGATGATGGTGGCGATGGTTGGGGTAACTCAAAGCTAGGCATGGTTCAAGGTGATCAGCAGTGGTTGTTTACTATGGGACCTGGACAGTTCAGCGAAGAGTGGGTTATTAACTTAGACTCTGATGAAGAGGTTAAGCTATATTACTTTCAACAAGGTAATGCTCAACAATCAGCTCAGGAGTTAGCCTTTCAAACATTACATAACTCTGTATTGATTACTAATGCAGCGGGTGATACGTTATTATCTGAAGGTACAAACCCTTTCTTTAACAACGGACAAGGTGCATTGCAGCCGTTTAAAGCACCTAGCTGGCCAACGTATAGCTTTGAGCCTTACTGTGGTGATAGCTGTGAACCATACTCATATGGCTGCACAGACGATCAAGCACAGAACTATAATGCTGAGGTAAATACAGAAGATGGTAGTTGCTACTACCAAGCTGGTTGTACTCAAGCGGGTTACTTAGAATATTACACTCAAGGATATGAAGCTGATTTTGATAATGGTAGCTGTGATACTCTCGCGGTATTTGGCTGCATGGATAATACAGCTTATAATTATAATCCAGAAGCAAATGTAGATAACGAAGGTTGTATACCTGTAGTATTAGGCTGCACGAACCCACTTGCTTTTAACTATAACTCGGCTGCTAATACCGACGATGATAGCTGTATACCCTTCGTCTACGGTTGCACAGACGCAACAATGTTTAACTATGATCCGGAAGCTAATGCTGAAGACGGTAGTTGTATCGCTTACATTTATGGCTGTACTGATAGCAACGCCTTTAATTATGATCCGCTGGCTAATACTGACAACGGTTCGTGTGAAGAAGTAATTATTGACTGTATGGACCCAGCTGCATACAACTATAACGAACTAGCAAATGAAGCTGCTAGTAACTGCTTGTACGCGGCTGACTGTGTTACAGGTCCTGGTAATCCTTACTGGCTCAATGACATGTGCTACGCTTGGGTAATACAAGCTGATCCATATTGCTGTGATGAAGGCTGGGATAACACTTGTCAAGAGACATATAATTATTGTGAAGCTACAGGTATAGAATCCATACTAGCTGGTGATGACTTAGTTGTCTATCCTAATCCAGTTAACAACGTACTTAGCGTAAATAAAAACGTTGATCTAGACGTGTTTGATTCTACAGGACGTATCATTGTATCAGAAACAAATACAAATGCGATAGACGCGTCTCTATGGGCTCCAGGGACATATACAATACGTATGGTTTGGAACAACAGAACTATAGTTAAAAAGGTTATCAAATGATCAAGTGGATAGGTCAACATATATTTGACTTTATAGCTAGGTTTCGTAATGATGTTTACTTGGAAAACATAGCCGACGGAACTGTTGCTAGTGATAAGTTTCTTGGTTTAGACTCTAGCAACAAAGTTGTTAAAGAAGCTGTTGCCGCTAATACTGATACTAAGATCTGGCAGTGCATTATACCTGGTTATACAGCTTCAATAAACAACACTTTATATTACAATAGAACTACAACTACATTTTTAAATTGGAGCTCCGCTGATTCTAATCCAGCTTCAGGTGTTAGTGACACGCAGTTTACAGTGCCATTTTTTATAGCAAACGAAGGAGCTGGTTCAATTACAAACATTAGAGTGCAAGGAACTTCTGATAGTACTGATAATTTTGCTTTGTATTTTTATAAAGCAGCTGCCTCAAACGAAGATACAAGTGTGTCATTAACGTCTATGTTTAATACTGCAGCTATAACTCCAACTGTTAATGAAACTTATTCGTTTAGTTCAAGTCCATCTGGAGTATCAGCTAATTTTTCAGCTGGCGATAGGTTGTATGTATTTTGGAAAAAAACCGGTAACACAGGCGCAAGTAACAACTATTACACAATATCCGTTAGCGGAGAATATACATAAGATATGGCAATAGCAACATTTGATTCAAGAAAAGATAACGCAGATTTTGATAAGCTCGTGCACACTGGTGATCACGAAAATCCTATGTCTAAAATGCTTACAGAAATAGCGTCTAAACTAGATGAGATTGTTAATAAGATAAACACTATTGATACAGCTACAAACACTAACACAGCTAAGACTGGAATAACAACAGGTCAAGCAAGCGCTATTACAGCTAATACTTCTAAGGTAAGTATGACGCTTGGTACTAGTGGATCTACAGCGTTAGCAGGTAATACTAAGATAGTTGATTACGTAGGTAGTAGTGATACGAATATAACTATAGGTAACATGGCTTCTGCCACGGTGAAAGGACAAACTGTTTATACATTACCTATAACCGTAACTCAAAGCGGTACAGATAAACTCGGAAACCCTACGACACTAACTAAAACAGCAACACTAACACTAGCATAATGGAGTACGGATTATTCAACATAACAAGTGAAACAACTACTACTTTAATAGCTAAAGAGTCGGGCACTGGAAGTGTTAAAAGTATAAACATATGCAATGCTCATGCTAGTATAGACGTTACGGTTCGGTTGTTTTTAGATGACGATACAAACCAAACCTCTATTGTTGAAAACTTAACTATACCTGCCGGCGTATCTTTGCGTTTAGATGATATAGCTTTTGACAATAATGTTTTAGGTTTAAAATTAGCAACAGATGCGGTTGGATCTACAACTGTAGATACTAACGTAATATTAAAATAATGGATAAAATAAGTAAACATATTAGTTACAAAGAAGCTACTCGTAGTAATACGGCTTTACGTAGAGGTATAGAAAACATACCAGACGTAGAAGAGCTAGAAAACATGGGGCTTATAGCTGAAAAGGTATTTGAACCACTGCGAAAGCATGTTGGCGGACCTATTAAGATTAATAGTTTTTATAGATCACCTGAGTTAAATGTAGCTATTGGTGGTAGTAAGAAATCGCAGCATTGTAAAGGTCAAGCAATAGACCTAGATGATACATATGGACATAGAAGCAACGCAGCTATGTTTCAGTGGATGCGTTATCATTTAGACTACGATCAAATGATATGGGAATTTGGTGATGATAAAAACCCAGCGTGGATTCATATAAGCTACGTATCAGAAGAAGAGAATAGACACAGGTGTCTTAGGGCTGTTAAGAAAAACGGTAAGACACATTATGAATTAATGTAATGGCTAATAGAAGAAGAATGCACGGGCGTAGGCGACACCCTTCTAGGTGCACTGCTCCGTTTAAACAGTTAAGTAATCCCGGTGATCCTAAAAAAAGTAGTGATCTACCGCTGTTTGGACATGATAGTTCAGATAAAGCTAGTTCTACACCTAATTTAGAATTCGACACTACACAGGAGGCCTCTAGCACTAGAGTTGATACTGGTAATATCCCAAATTTTCAGAATGTTGTTTCTAACGTTGATTACAGTGATGACCCGCGTTACTTAATGGAACAGTTAGAAGCTGATAACCAAGAAGCCTTGGATAACAGGTCTTTAGTTGGAAAGCTATTAGGTCAAACACCAGAGGAAGACAAAAAAAGATACGAAGCAACAGAAAAGAAAAAAGACGCAACTCAAATAGCCGCGTCTGTAGCTGGGGTAGGAAATTACTTGGCTGACGTTGGAAATATTGGAGCTAGTTTGGGAAGAAGTATTGACGCTGCTATAGGATTAAATAGACCTCAATCTTGGAGTGATGCCGGTCAACACCTTCAAGGCGCGGGATACAACACCCTTGCGGTCGCCAACGTTGTTCCGCCTGCAGGAGATAAAACCGTTGATTTTGTTAAAGGCGGTAAAGACCTTGTTAAAAGCTTAACAGGGCAAGGAGATAAAGTTGGTGACGTAGTCACAACAGTTGGTAACTTAGGTTATTGGTTTGACAAAGACACTGGTACGATTCCAAGTATAAAGCGGGCAGTAACTAGTAACGATGATAAAGACTAAAGCAGGTACGTTATTATAACTAAATAAAAAAAGGGGACTTACGTCCCCTTTTCTGTATCCGGTAGTTTAGGTTTATGTAACCTCACACGATCCTCCTGAGCAAGCTAGCTCGCCAGAAAGATCTGTATTATCCTCGGTCTCCATTACATTTGATAAGTCAACAGTATCTAGTGACTTAACCATTTCATTAAATTTAGTTTTAGTAATGTCCTCAAATGGAGCTTGAGTATATGTACCACCGTTGTATGGTAGAACAGATAAACCGTTGTAGTATTTTCTGTTCTTCCACATCCAC
>Ga0181413_1000598_pt1 | contig 11188 bp, 12 predicted proteins | sample 36SPOviralmetaG_FD_130111 | JGI IMG/M metagenome (GOLD analysis project Ga0181413, IMG submission 130111) | Marine viral communities from the oligotrophic San Pedro Time Series (SPOT) site, San Pedro Channel, CA, USA - 36 SPOT_SRF_2012-09-28 | ecosystem: Environmental > Aquatic > Marine > Strait... | reverse complement strand
TTACCATGGTCTTTAATTTCATTATGTATGTTGTCTACGAGCGTTTTTAATTTTTTATCATTGATATCTAGACCACCAAAAGCGTTTTCAATGCCTTTGTATAGCTTTTCATAATCAAAATCTTCGATGATACCACTTCTTTTTTGAACCATGAGGCCTATATCTGCTTTTTCATAAGTTGTAAATCGAAGATCACATTTTGGACACTCTCTTCTTCTTCTAATAGAGTTACCTTCACTATTTTTTCTAGAGTCAATAACGTTAGTCTCTTCTTTACTGCAGTAAGGACATACCATATATAGTGTCATTATAGTTATCTCTAAATCTAGTATCAAATATTTGCAGGTAAAACGAGTACTTGGTCAACAAAGAGGGTTGCATCTTCTAAATTATTTAAATTTTTTACTATATAAATAAATTTTTCATAATTTTTATGATTAAATTTTGATGCAATAGACCAGAGGGTGTCTCCGTATTCAATTTTATATTCAATTGTTGCTGTATTTTCTATATTATGTAAATTCTTTAAAGGTGATTTCGAACTAATTATCATTAATGTACTAAAAATATACAAACTAACTATAAATTTTATCTTTAACTTCATAAAAACAATATAGAAATGTTGTATGACATATTTTTGTCGAACAAATGTTCTAATCTATGCTATAATTTAAGGTATATGAACAAACAGTCAGAAATTTTAAATTATATAAATAAAAAATTAGCATTAGAAGGTCAAGCACCATCTGTTAGAGAAATTGCTAGTGCAGTAAACCTCAAATCAACTAGTTCAGTTCAATATCATCTTGATAATTTAGTTAAAAAAGGGCTTCTTTCAAAAAAGGCTAACTTATCAAGATCAATTTCAAATAATAAGAAAATAATAAACTTTAAAACTATTCCAGTAATAGGTGAGATATCAGCTGGAACACCGCTTTTAGCTGAGGAGAACAAAGTAGGTGAAATACCTATCGTTGAAGAAAAATATAACAAAGATTTATTTGCTTTAAAAGTTAATGGAGATTCAATGATAGAAGCAGGTATTCATGACGGAGATATAGTTGTTGTAGATAAAAATATTGAACCTAAAAATGGTGATATCGGTGCGTTCATGATAAATGATACTGAAGCAACAGTAAAATATTTAGATACTATCTCTGGTAAAAAATACCTAATCCCTGCCAATAAAAACTATCAAAATTATGAAATTAATGAAAACACTCAACCTGTAGGTAAAGTAGTAAGTTTATTTAGAGATATATAACTTCTCCAGAGAGAAATAATTTATCATTTTCAAATCTTAAATTTAAGTCTCCTCCTGGATACATAACAAAAGAGTTATTTTCTAATTTTTTTGTTTTATTTAAATAATTGAACAAACACAATGCTCCGGACCCACATGCATCTGTCTCCCCTACACCTCTTTCATAAACTCTAGCCTTTATATAACTACTATTTATAAATTGATATATTTCAATATTCACACCGTCAGGAAAATTACCAGAGACTGTAACTTCGTTATTTAATTTTTCAAGATCTGTACTATCAACATCGTTAACTTCAATCATTAAATGAGGATTACCAACTGTAGATTTAATTCCAATAAATTCTTGAAAGTTAATTTCATTGTTATCGTATGTTGGTATAGGTGCCTCTATCTCAACATTGTCTTTATCAACAAAAACATTTATATCCCCAACTGGAGCATTAACAGTGAAAATATTTGTACTTACAAATGAATTATCTAATGAATATTTAGCTACACACCGCACACCATTAACACAAAGTTCTGCACTGGATCCATCATTGTTAAAATAATGCATTTTTACATAATCTTCATTAATTGGTTCTACAAATATAACACCATCAACATCATGCTCGGAGTCACTAACAAGTGCAATAATTTGAATTTCAGAAACTGGACCATCATATTTACCAACAAGAAAGTTATTACCGGTTCCAGACATGTAAGCAAAGTTAGACATTAATAATCTCCATAATTGAATTGTATACTTCTTCTTCGTTATCAGATTCAATCATTTTTAACTTATCTTCTTTTTTAAACCATGTAATTTGCTTTTTTGCGAGTCTTTTAGTTTTTATATTAATATTCTCCTCAAGATTTTCAGAAAGGTTCATACCTATTGCTTGGAGAATAGTTTTTGAAGGGTTTTTAATTTTATTAATTTCATCTACTAAGCCATTATTAACCATATATTTTGTTCTATTTTCTATGTTGATTTTGTAATCTGGATGATTCCAAAAAATACCAACATAATTATCGGGTAAACACACATCTGGGAAAACATATTTTGATTCTTCTAATATATAACTTTCAATGTTTCTCATTAAACGTCTTTTATTCAATTCTATTTCGGGAATTGGAATTTCATTTAATTCATGAAACATAATTAATTGATTATAATTTAGCTGTTCTAATTCTGACCTTATTGCTGGATCAGTGGGCATAAATTCATAACGATCAGTTATAGCTTTTACATATAATCCTGAACCGCCAACAGCTAAAATATCTTCATTAAAAGATTTCTCTGGTATTTCTTGATCGATTAAATAATTTAGATAATCGATAATTGAGAAATTTTGGTCACATTCAGCTATATCAATACCATAATATTTAACCTGTGCTTGCATAACATCTGTTGGTTTTGCAGTTAACATATCAAGACCTCTATATACGGCCATTGAATCAACAGAAAGAATAGACATGTTATTTTCAAGAGCAATTTTATGAGCTAAATTAGATTTTCCAGAAGCGGTAATACCAGTAAGAAAATACAACAAATTAGATTTTTTCTGCTTTCAAATAAAATGGGGTTGAGTCAACAATATTAACATTTACTAGATCTCCAACAGAAACTCCAGTTTTCTCAATGTGAGTAATTTGTCCACTATTAATTTTTCCAGTAAAAATATGTTCGTTCTTTTTAGATGTGTTTTCAATTAGAACTGATTGTGATGTGCCAATAAATCTTTTTAGTCTTCTTGAACTAATATCTGTTTGTATATCTTTCAAATATTGAAATCGGTTTGTAATAATTTCCTGATTAATAAAATCATCTTCCATATCATAAGCAGCTGTCCCTGGTCTTGGTGAAAATTGAAACATATAAATAGAATCGAATTCAGCATAATTGACTATATCCATGGTATCGGCAAAATCTTCATCAGTTTCACCAGGAAAACCTACAATAATATCAGTAGTAAGAGATATGTCAGGAATAATTGATTTTATCATATCAATTTTTTGGATAAATCGTTCTTTGTTATAACCTCTATGCATTTTTGCAAGAAGTTTACTGCTTCCACTTTGTAAAGGTACATGAATTTGATTACAAACTTTTTCTAAGTCTCTAACAGCATATATTGTTTCTTCCTTAAAGTCCTTTGGGTGTGGTGATGTAAAACGTATTCTTTGTAATCCATCTATTCTATTTAACTGTGTTAAAAGATTTGCAAAGTACGGTGTACTTTTATTATCAATTTTTAAGTCACGGCCATATGAGTTAACGTTTTGTCCTAATAAAGTTATCTCTTTAACTCCAGTATCAACTAATTGTGCTGCTTCATTAATAATATCACTAGGTCGTCTGCTTATTTCAGGACCTCTTACAGATGGGACGATACAAAAAGTGCAGGAATTATTACATCCGATTTGAATTGTTATCCATGCTGAAGACTCTGATTCTCTGATCGATGGAGCGTCAGTTGGCAATTGTTCAATTTCATCAACAATTTCAGTTATCGGACCCCAGTCTTCTGATTGATTTAATAAATTAATAATATTTGTAAGGTTGTGTGTACCTAAAACTACATCAACCCAAGGGGCCCTATCTCGGACTAATGCCTTATCTTTTTGTGCAGCACAACCGCCTACTAATAATTTTCGATCAATCTGTTTACTCTTCCACTGCTTTAATTGACCTAATGTTCCATATAGTTTGTCATCAGCGTTTTCACGTATAGTGCATGTATTAATAAATAATACATCTGCGTTTTCCTCAGAATTAGCTTTTATCATGCCATCTAGTTCGAACATTCCAGCAATCTTTTCGGAATCATGGACATTCATTTGACAGCCAAAAGTTTTTACATAATATTTTTTACCAACCCGAGATGGGGTAATTTCTATCTTTGACTTAATTTCAACTGTTTGTTCCACAATTGAATTATAAAATTGTTATTTAAATAATACTTGTATTATTTTTCAGCAGTTGTATCTTCTGTTTCATCTTCTATAACTTCTTCATCAGATTCAATTAAACCTACTGCTTTATAAACATCCGTTTCTAATTGAAGAGCTATATCAACATTTTCTCTTAAAAATCGTTTAGAGTTTTCTTTTCCTTGTCCTAGTTGAATTTCATCATATGTGAACCATGCTCCAGCTTTTCTAACTATTCCATGTTCAACCCCAACGTCAACTAAACTTCCTTCTCTAGAGATACCTTGACCGAACATGATATCAAACTGAGCTTCTTTAAAAGGTGGTGCTACTTTATTTTTAACAATTTTCGCTCTCACTCGATTTCCAATCATTTCAGCACCAACTTTTAGTGTTTCAATTCTTCGTATATCAATTCTCACAGAAGCATAAAACTTAAGTGCTCTACCTCCACTTGTAGTTTCTGGAGATCCCCACATAACACCAATCTTTTCTCTAATTTGATTAATAAAAATTACAGTAGTTTGTGTTTTATTGATAGAAGATGTAAGTTTTCTTTAAGCTTGTGACATTAATCTTGCTTGTAAACCAACATGTGATTGGCCCATTTCTCCATCAATTTCTGCCTGTGGAACTAGAGCAGCTACAGAATCAATAACAACTACATCAACACCTTCTGAATCAATTAACATATTTGCTATCTCTAATGCTTGCTCACCTGTATCAGGTTGTGAAACAAGAAGCTCATCTATGTCCACTCCAAGAGCACTTGCATAAATTGGATCTAAAGCATGCTCAGCATCAATAAAGGCGGCTACTCCTCCAGCTTTTTGAGCTTCAGCAGCAATATGCAATGAGAGTGTTGTTTTTCCAGAACTTTCTGGACCGTAGATCTCTATAACTCTACCTTTAGGTACGCCACCTATACCTAATGCAAGGTCTATCGATAGCGCCCCTGTAGATATAGAAGGGATTTGCCTAACTTGGTCTGAACCAAGTTTCATCAAAGAACCCTCACCAAATTGTTTTTCTATTTGCGAAAAAACTGTTTCTAGTTTTTTTGCCCTGTCTTTATCCATTGTTATCTCCTATTTAATTACATTAATTAATAACTATTAAAACATCTGTATATGACAAATTTTAATCGAACATCTGTTCGATAGCAACTACTTAATTAAATTTAATAAATCCCAAATACAGTTATTTACTGCTCTATTTATTATATCTTCCCTATTTCCTCTTAATTTATGTGTGAAATTAGATATTTCGCCACCAATACAAATAGAGATAAATATTTCACCAATTTTATAGTTACTTGATGGTATGGGACCAGCTTCACCCAAAACTGCTAATCCAATTGATGAATTATATTTTTTCATTGATTCTATTGCTAAATTTTCTGTAAGAATTGTCCAGTCTTCTATGGGTTCTGCGTTTAATAATTCCTTTTTTGCATCCATAGAATACAACACGTTAGATGCAACTAAAATTTCACTTGCTCCAGCATGGTTTACTAGTTCTTTAGAAAATGCACCACCTGTAACACTTTCTACTAAGGATATTGTGTAATTATTTTCTAGTAATTTATTTAACAACACTTTTGATGCTGGAATATTTTCATAACTTAATATGTTATCTTTTAATGTATTTTCAATTTGATATTTAAAATCTTTTAATAAACTATCATTAACTGAATTCTTATCAATACGTAATTTTATAATTCCTTTGCTTGCTAAGTAAGCAATATCTAATCCTTCAGGCTTAAATTTATCAATCTTTTCTGCTAAAGCTGATTCTGCTTCATTAAAAAATAAAATAAATTCATAATCTTTTTCTATTTTTGTAAAATTATTTTTTAGAAATGGAATTACTTCATCTGTTACTAAGGGTATGAACTCTCTCGGTGGTCCAGGGAGTATGAAAATATGTTTGTTTTTGTATTCAATGTAAATTCCTGGCGATGTACCAGTTGTGTTGTTCAATTTATTTGCCCCTTCAGGAATTTCTGCTTGTTTAATATTTGTAGAAGGCATATTCATGCCTCTACTCTCCCATCGTGATTTCATCCAGGTAAGATGATCTTCGTCTACAGTAAGTTTTAAATTAAGCATTTCAGAAATAACTTCTTTAGTAAAGTCATCTTCTGTAGGTCCAATTCCTCCGCAAGTAATAATGACATCATTATTTTGAAGCATTTCATCAATAGTATCTTGAATCAATTCTTTATCGTCAGGAACAGTTTTTTCAGATGAGAGCATGAAGCCATTACTATACAGGATCTGACCTAGCGATGCTAGATTAGTGTTAACTGTATCACCCAATAGTATTTCAGTACCAACGCTCAAAAGTGCAATATTCACATATTTAGGATAGCAAGGTTATTCATCAATAATATTATGATTAAATCATGAAACGATATTTACCAATATTTATTATTTTTTTGATTTCATGCTCATATGGCGCAAGTAATGAGCCAGGAAGTGAATCATTAAACCTTGTTGCAGAGTCAACAGATGTTATTACTGAAACTTCTTTTAAATACATAGATTCAACTGAGGCTGTCGTTGTAGAAAATATCACAGATAAAAAAACTATCATTCTATTTTGGGCCGATTACTGAGGTATCTGTAGACGGGAGTTGCCTGTCGTAGAAAATGAATTAGCTAAGTTATCAGATGAATATGATGTTTTAGCTTTAGCCCACAGTGAGTATGAAACGACAATGAGCTGGGTTAGTGAAAATTTAAATGGACAACTTAGAATTGGATTTTCCACGCCTGAACTTAGAGACTATTTTAAAATTGTTGGTCAACCAATAACTGTGGTGCTTGATACAAATGGAAATATAATTTCTCGAACTTACGGTGAGATAGATTTAACAAATTTTTAATTTTAAAAAGAGAACGTTATATAAAAATTATGTATGATGAGAATAAGCTAGCGGAGGAAAAATGACTAAAAAATCATTTCTGATTCTACTTGTTTTATCATTAGTTCTTGCTGCCTGTGGTGGTAGTGCTGATGAAGAAACTGTAGAAGAACCTGCAGTTGTTGAAGAAACCGAGACACTAGATTCACCAGCAGTTACTGTTGCTGAAACATTAGATAAAATTACTTTTGGTTTCATTCCAAGTGCAGAACAAGCTGATCTTCAAGATAATATCAAGCCATTAATGGAAGTTTTAACTAATGGGTTAGGTATTGAAGTTGAAGGATTCGTAACTAGTGACTTTTCAGGTCTATTAGTTGCAATGGGATCTGGTCAAGCTGACATTGGAGCATTTAACACACTGGGCTATGTAAATGCATTAAATGTTTTCCCAACACGAATTGAAGCAATAGCAAAGGTTGTAAGATATGGTTCTGGCTCTTACCATGCTAACTTCTGGACAACAGATACAAGTGTATGTAATTCGCCACCAATAATTGGTGCGTTTGAAAACATAGATGGCGAAGTAGTGCTCGTAGAGGGTTCTGAAACAGCTATGCCAGATGTTAAAGCGTTGCAAGTTGGATGGAGATCAGGAGCTCCAGAAAAAGTTGAAATTGATGGTACTGAATACACAATAAGTCCTGGATATGCCTGTGAAGCTGATTTAAATGTATTAAAAGGTGAAAAAGTATTATTTGTTGAAGAAGGTTCAACATCTGGATACCTTTATCCATCTTTACAGCTTAAAAATATGGGAATTGATTATCAAAAAGATATTACCCAGGTTTTTGCTGGTTCACATGACGGTGTAATTTCTGGTCTGTATAACGGTGATGCTAAGTTTGGTGTTACTTATGATGATGCAAGAAGAACTTTAAGAAAAACCAATCCTGACGTTGGTGAGAAAGTTATTGCCATCGGTATTTCAGATGAAATTCCTAATGACGTTGTTGCTGTAAGAAGTGACCTACCAGAAGATATTAAGAATAAAATATATACAATATTATCTGATTACATGGCTACCGAAGAAGGTGCTGCTGTAATGGATGAAATTTATGGCTGGACAGATGTTGTTCCTGCAGTTAATTCAGAATTCGATGTAGTTAAACAGGCTGCTGAAGAATTCGGTCTTTACGACGAATAAAACATTATTTTTTAACCGGGTTGTTTACCAGCCCGGTTAAAATTTATCTAAAGTGATTAAATTTAAAAATGTAAGTGTCACCTATCCTGGTGGCGTAGAAGCCCTCAAAGATCTAAATTTAGAAATAAAAGATGGTGATTTTATAATTATTGTTGGTCTCTCTGGAGCTGGTAAATCAACTCTTCTCCGAACTATAAATAATCTTGTTAAACCTACAAATGGAACTGTCTATTTAGAAGAAAAAGATGTAACAAATGCCAAAAAAAGAGAATTAAAAAATATACGATCTCAAATAGGTATGATATTTCAAACTTTTAATTTAGTTAATAGATCTACAGTATTAAAAAACGTACTAACAGGTAGATTAAGTACTATTTCAACATTTAGATCTATATTTGGCTTATGGCCTAAAGATCAAAAGCAACTCGCGTTCGAAGCGTTAGAACAAGTAGAAATTCTTGAAAAAGCTTATGTAAGAGCGTCTAATCTTTCAGGAGGCCAACAACAAAGAGTAGGTATTGCAAGAGCATTGTCCCAGAAACCTAAAGTAATGCTCGCAGATGAACCAGTAGCCTCATTAGATCCAATTACATCTAGAGTTGTGATGAATTATTTAAAAAAGATAAATACAGAATTAGGTATAACAACAATCGTTAATTTACATTTTCTTGATTTAGCTAAAGAGTTTGGTGATAGGTTAATCGGTCTAAGGGATGGAATATTAGTCTTTGATGGAAACGTTGATGATGTATCTGATGAAGATTTTGAAAATATTTATGGTCGTTCTATCAAGTCTTCTGATTTAATTGGTAATGACTAACATTCCAAAGAAACCACCTCCATCATATTTAGTTACAATTGGAATACCTTTTGCGATACTTTTTACTTTATTTTCATTTCAAAGAGTTGGTTTTAACTTACAAGATTTTGTAGAGAATCTAGCAAACAGAGCAATTGTTACAGATCCATTATTTAATCCTAAGTGGAGCTGGGCTTGGGAAAATACAGCAGATGCTCTTGTAGAAACTGTACAAATAGCAATACTTGCAAGCATCATTGGTTGTGCGTTTGCATTACCGCTATCTTTTTATGCCTCAAGAGCTACAAATCTAAACAAATTTTCATATTTTTTATACAAGTCTTTTTTAAATTTAGTTAGAACAATTCCTGATTTATTCTGGGCGATGCTTTTTACAGTTGCTGTAGGTATAGGACCTTTTGCGGGCGTATTAGCTTTAATTATGTTTTCATTAGCAATTATGGGTAAATTATTATCTGAGACTATAGATAGTATTGACCCAGGACCAATGGAAGCAGCAAAGGCTACTGGATCTACACACAATCAAACTGTTTTTACATCAGCGTTACCCCAGGTGCTGCCAAATTTTACAGCTTATTTTTTATATATTTTTGAATTATGTATTAGAGCAAGTGTAATTTTAGGACTAGTAGGAGCTGGTGGTGTAGGTAGGATTATTGAGACTCAGAGAATTTTCTTAAGGTTTGATAGAATTTCACCAATTATTGTAATTATCCTTGTTGTAGTTATTTTGATTGAACAGTTCAGTGTTTGGATTCGAAAAAGAATATTATGAATATTCCAAAGCAGCCACTAGGTCACAAAATATTAAAATATACACTGACATCAGTAATTATATTGGCCTCATTATGGTCAGCTGCTGGACTAGAGATAACTATTGAAAGAATTATCGATGCTCCTAGACAAATTGGTATCTTAGTGGGTGCTATGTTTCCTTTAGATACCAGTCAGGAAGCTTTTGACAGGATCATACCTAAAGTTTTTGAATCACTTTTTATTGCATGGGCAGGAACAGTGATTGGTGCTATATTTAGTTTTCCAATTTCATTCTTAGCTGCCCATAATGTTGCAGCTGGAGCAGTTAGCAGAATTACAAAACAGATATTAAATGCAATAAGAGCTTTTCCAGAATTAATCTTGGCATTTGTATTTCTTCCTATAACTGGTTTAGGTGCATTTACAGGAACACTTGCTTTAGGAATACACTCTATTGGAACATTAGGTAAATTATCATCAGAAGTTATAGAAGGAATAGACGAGGGACCTCTTGAAGCTATAAAATCATCGGGAGGGTCTAAAATTAACGAATTAATTTTTGGTGTGATACCACAAGTAATGCCGACAATAACTTCATATTGGCTATATCGTTTTGAAATTAACTTAAGAGCATCAGCTGTTTTAGGAGTAATTGGTGCTGGTGGAGTTGGTCAAGAATTAATAAATCAATTAAGGTTCAGAGATTTTCCAAGAGCCGGCACGGTTTTAATATGTACAATTGTTTTAGTCCTTGTTGCAGACGCAATATCAGCTTCAATTAGAAATAGGATAATTAAAGGTAAAGTAGCTAAGAGTTAATTATTCTTCGAACCAATTATCTTGTAATTCATCATTGTTTTGGTTTTCTTCAGAATTATCAGATTCTACTTCATCAGATGTTTCAGCTGTAGAGTCATCTATTGAAGAAAGAGAGTTCGATTCAAACTCTTCAACAGTAATAAAAACTTCTCTGGCTTTAGAGCCTTCTGATGGACCTACGATACCTTGAGCTTCCAAGATGTCCATTAATCTTCCAGCTCTAGCAAAACCTACTCTAAGCTTTCTCTGCAGCATAGAGGTAGAACCTAATTGTGAACGTATAACTAATTCTTTTGCTGTAGCAATTAATTCTTCATCTTCACCAAAATCATCGGAGGAAACTACAGATGTAGATTTTTGCTCTTCAATAACAGCTGGGTTGTAAACAGCTTCTTTCTGGTCTTTAACCCACGAGACTACATCTTTAATTTCACCTTCTGTAACCCATGCACCTTGAATTCTTTCGAGTCTAGGATTTGATGCTGTTACAACTAACATATCACCTAGTCCAATTAATTTTTCAGCTCCTGATTG
>Ga0181413_1000597_pt1 | contig 11190 bp, 29 predicted proteins | sample 36SPOviralmetaG_FD_130111 | JGI IMG/M metagenome (GOLD analysis project Ga0181413, IMG submission 130111) | Marine viral communities from the oligotrophic San Pedro Time Series (SPOT) site, San Pedro Channel, CA, USA - 36 SPOT_SRF_2012-09-28 | ecosystem: Environmental > Aquatic > Marine > Strait... | reverse complement strand
GAGAGGAAGCTGTAATTTAGATTCAGAACTTACTTTTATTGTATCTTCTTCTTTTTTCATAATGGTTTTACACACAAAGCTAAGAACACAAAACCTAAAATTAATATTCCTGTAAAATAATAGTTCATATTCCCAATCTCCATATTATTCCTTTGGAAAGTTCATTCTGTTATCTACAGCACCATCTTCTAAATCTTCTTTAAAATTTATTGATAAAGTATCATCTTCTACTTGATAAGAAACATGATATGAATTTGAATCTTGTTCAGTTGAAGTAGGCATTTTAATTTTCATATTTTTTTTCTTTTTAGGTTTAACTAACATATTATATAAACCCTCAAAAAAATTATCAATCACCTCACAACATCTTATAATAAATCTATCAATCATATTTTAAATCCCTTTTTCCATGCTTGTATCGACCAATACGCAGGCGACAATGTCTTTTGACCACGAACTTTTTTAAGAACTCCACCCATACGAGCCATAAATGATCTTTTTCTAGCTGGAATATGTTTCTTAATAGACATTTCTTTTGAACCAAAATTAACTTTTTTAATTCTGCCAGATGATTTATCTTTTACAAAAACTTTAAATTTCTTAACATCACCACGCATAGGTTTATTGAGCTTTACAGATCTATTTTTATATTTAGCCATGTAGCATAAATATCATATAAGGTTTAAAATTTATAGTTTTATATTTTATTTACCCTGTCCACGATATTTACCTTTACCTTGTTGTCTGCGTTTATGTTTGTTAAGTGTAGAAGTTATAGGTCGTCTGCCAATAGATGTTCCTTTTTCTGTTTTAGTGTACTCTATAACAGCACCAAATACGTTACCCTTTTTTTTTGCCATCGTCTATTTCATCTGGTTTAGCATTTATAATTAATGGTAATGGTTCATTATAGGTAGTTTGTTCTATTTTATCTCTTTGGTCTAAATGTTGTTTTCCTAACCATATTTGCATAACTACATTTCCGCTTAACGCTTTTTCAAATTGTGCTCTTCTCAAACTTATTCTGCCCATCTCTCGTCCCTTTTTAATGAGGTGGACATAATTACGTTGTAATGTCTTTGTTGAAACACCTAAAAACTCTGCAATCTCATCATAAGTGCAGTGTAATTGGGCTAATTTCTTGATTGCTTCTTGATCTACTGTTTTATGTGGTCTTGCCATTATGTACCTTTTTTAATTTAAGTCCGTAATTGTTAATTTCATCTTTTATTTTTACATTATCTTTAAGTATTAGTCTATTTTCTCTTTTAAATTTATTGTAATTTACATGATGATGCCATCTACCATATCTCCATGTTAATTTAGAAACATCTGGGTGTAATTGAACTTGCATTTTTGATTTTGGTATTGTTCCCTCTTTTGCATAAAAGGCATCTGTATTACCACCTTTTAACACTTGTGTGTTAGTTTTTTCTTGTAAAAAAACATTAAACTGAACAGTACACCAACCAGCTTTTAACATTTGAAGCGATAAATCTGTATCTTCGTTATATCTACCTCGCCATCTAAAAGGAACATCATTTCGTATTAAATTACAACTGTATATTCTAGTATTAACTGTAAATGAACCATATTTATAACCCCATTTATCTATTACAAAAAAACTATAATTCGGACCTGCCATTGCAATATTTTTATATCTTAAAACAAAATCTTCCATTACTTTAAAAGGTGTACCATCATAGCATTTAATTCTTTTGTTTTTATTCCATCTTCTAAATAATTTTATATTATCGTCCATAACCCAATGCCATTTGTGGCCATTTTTTATTGAATGTTCCCAAATAAAATTTCTTGCCGCCCCTGGACCTTTAGATTTAGAATTACCTAAATTATCGCATGTATCGTATTGATCTTGGTATTTTTTATCTAAAATTAAAATTTTTTTTTTGTCAATTACTTTTGCATAATCGTCATATTCTTGTTCTTCTACAACAATAGTATAAAAAACTCCCATTTCTTCTAATGCTTTGGCAGTTAATCTTGAATCTGCTCTACCTTTAGATGGAATATATAAGGGAAATTGTGGTTTATTCTTCGACATACCCTTTGTCTTTTAATATGTTTTTTTCTATTTGTGGGTACCAAACATATTTTGTCTTATCAGTAAAATCTTGTTTTATTAATTTAAAAAAATTTTCTAAGTCTTTTTTTGTTTTAAAATGCACATGTATTGATTTATGGGGTGCTTCGTTATTGTGTTCAAATTCTGGCATGTCTTTCCAATGTTCATCAGTTTTTAACCATTCAGAATCGTCTCCTATATATTTTGTTATATTTTCTATTTCATTTTCAGAAAAACCTAACTCTTCTAAGTTGTATTCATCTTTAATTAAATCTTTAAATTCTGTATTTAATAAATCATAGTCCCAATCAGAATGTTCATTTAATTTGTTATCTGCTATTCTATATGCTTTTGCTTTTGATTTAGATAAATCTGCAATCACAACAGGAACTTTTTTTAATTTTAAAATTTTGGCGGCTTCATATCTTGTATGACCTACAACAATTATATATTCTTTATCTACAACAATAGGTTGTTGAAAGCCAAATTTTTTAATAGATACTGCAATTTTACTAGAATTAAGATTTTTTCTTGGATTATAGATATATGGTTTTATTTCATCAATATTCATTTGTATTATTTGCATTATTTATCCTTTTAAAAGTTTTGTTAAATTATGCCAAAGATTTGGGTTTTGACGAAAAATTTTCTCATATCCATCACCTACAGCTTGTGCAATAGGTTCTTCTCCTCTATCATTAACATTGATTCCAGCATAATGTATTATAATATGAAATAACTCGTGCATTATTGTATTAAATAGTCTTAGACCTTTTATTCTTTTGTCAATTACAAGTAATTCCTTTTCTGTTTCAAAATAACCATATAAATTTTTTAAGATTTCAAATTTAACTTGTATCTTTTTTCTGCCATATTTAATGCTTTGTATATTCATCTTGGTTTACTGTGGCTCTAAGATATTCTAATTGCATTTTAAGTTGTCTATTTTCAATACTTAATGCAATAATTCTTTTTCTGCAATACTTAAATATTCTTAGAATTGATCTCATTGAACACTTTGTATGTGATGTTTTTCATCAAATATATCTATTTTATAATTTTTACCATTTTTTTCAAATAGCTCAAAATTACCATCTGTACCATTATGAGTGTATCCTAAATTAACAAGTCTATCAATTAAATCTGGGATTACATTTATATCATCTTCTATTTCCCATCTTCTTTGAGATAACCAAGTAGAAAAATGAGGCATATATTTTTTATCTTCAATACATTTAATCTGTGCATTATAGATTGAAATAATTTGATCATCAGTTATTTCTTCAACATTAATCTTATTAAATTCTTTAAATGCCTTATATTTGGAACCTCTTTTAATTTTTAAATTCTTCCAAATATTTTCAAATTGATCATTATATATTTTATTAGGTATAGGATTAGGTATAGGTATAGGGGTTAGACTTTTGTTATTAACAGAATCGTAACGAATTTGCATACCTTTTTTGCCAGCTTCTGATTTTCTTTTATATTTATCGGTTAAATATTCATGTTCATGTATTAATCTTTTGTGTGTCCATGTATCTTCTTTTTGATTAACCTTAAAAAATTCTCCCAATACTTCATCTACATTTAATTTGCATTCTTCTGTTTTACATTGACAAATTCTATATGCTGATTCAGTTTTAAATGGTTTTGCATTTTTAGTCCAAGCAAAGCTTAATAGTCTTATATATATTCCTATAGCTTCGTTAGTTAAATGTACTGTTTCAGCAGTAAATGTGTCTGTAAATAGTTGTAATGCATGAAATTTATTCGTTTCCTTTGTCATAAAATATACTTTCCTTTTCTAGTTGTTTTATTTTTTGGTTAGTTTCTTCAAGTAAATCATGCTCTGAACCAAACAAAGCATAAAATTTTTTTTTATTTAAATGTACTGATTCATTTCCCATATTGTGATGTTGTGGGCATAAAGGAATTGTTTCAGTATGTGGTGGTCTAATTGATAAACCTGTATTTTTTCTTATATGATGAATTACAGGCTCAGAAAATAAACCTTTTTTTAAACAAGCAATACAACCGATTTGTTTTAATTTATCAAATCTTTCTTTGTCTTGTTTTTTCATTTCTTCTAGTCTTCTATGTCTGTTTCTATCAATAATCTCAAAGTGTATGTTTGTCAATTCAGCCACTTAATTTACCTTTTATAACTTCAATATGTTTTTCAATAGCTGTTATTTGTTCTTTAATAGAATTTGTGTCTCCATCATAATCAGAAAGTTCAACTAATGTTCCTAATCTTATCATTCTCAATAATCTTTTAAAAGCTCTGCGAACATGCATATCTGACATATCAGAAACCATTATCCATTGGTTTTTAGATTTTGAAAAATAATGTTCTTCAGGTGTTGATTGTTGAGTTTCGTCTGTTTTAGGAATATCTAAAAATTCTTCTCCACTCATAATAAACTCCTTTGATTTGCATTTTCTTCTTTATAAGGCTTCCAATCAAAATCTACAAGTCTATATTCTTTGCCATTAAACTTACTTTTAAATGATTCATCAGTATAGGTTTTTGCAGATTTTAACTTTTCATAAGGAATAAACATATATTCTTTTCCATGTATTATGCCTAAACTTTCTTTTTTTCTAAGTGCTTTTTTATAAATGTAATCTCTAACACTTACTTTACCCAACCAAACTTTATCTACTTGCACTTTGATCATTTATTTGCTCCTCTCTTTTTTGTAATTCTTCTTGTTTTTTTATAATGTAAAGATTTGTTTCATGTATTCCCTCTATCTGTTCTATAATATTTACTGCTTTTGTTTTTTTTATAAGAGAAATTTCTGCACCATCTAAAATCTGATATGCATCTCCATTTTGAAAACTTTGCAAAGAAATATCAAAGCTATTACAAAATTTAATTAACTTTATTGCTGAAATATTATTATCCATTCTTTCGTATTTTTGAACTTGTTGGTGTGTAATATTTAACTTTTCTGCAATTTGTCTTTGGGTCTTTTTTAAAGCATACCTATGCGCAACAAGCATAGATGCTATCCTTAGTCTTTCATTCATGTATTTTCCTGTGAGTTAGTAGGGTAAGAAATCGGACCTACCCTACAATTAACTAGAAAGGGAGCGTAATGATTACACTCAGTTTCTTTTGTACCCGATTTAAACATTATAAGCAATTAATATAAATTCATTTATAAATTGAAATATAAAAAATTGACTTTTTGTTAAATTTTTGACTTTTTGTTTAAATTATATCAAAAAACCCTTATTTTTATTGGTTTTTTATCTATTTACTCCCATAGTCAATTTGATACCAATTATTCATTAACTAATACGAAAGGTAAAAAAATGATAAGAATAAATATAACTACAGATAATACTAGAAAAACAAAATCATTTTTAGATGTTGAAGAATTAGACTCTTATTTAATAAATGATTGTGGTTTTATGTGGGACTCATTTGGTGTTGCAAATAAAATATGGCATTTAAATGTTGGTTCTAAATTAGATTGTGATGGTTTTAGATTTTCAATTCAATCTAAACAAAGATCAGGCAATATATTAATGAATGGTAAATAAACTAGAAAGGAAAAAACATGTACTACAATATATATACTAACAATCTTTCTCTGGCAAAAACTTAGAGAAATTAGAAAGCACAAATCTTAAAGGTGGTTTTTGTACTTTTAATCAAGCAAGAAAATTAGGTGCAAAAGTTATTAAAGGTTCTAAAGCAGTTTGTAAACTTTCAAGAATGATTACAGAAGGTAAAGAAAATGAATTTAGATCATACCCTGTATTTCACGAATCACAAATAGAGTTTAGAAAGGAGAGTAAATAATGAATAATAAAGAAAAACAAGATAATAGAGAAATAATGAAATACGAACAACAAGATAATAGAGTATGTATGTTTTACATTACAGAAAGATTAAACGATATTCTTGAAATTAAAGATGGTAAAAAAGCTTATAAAGAAATTTATGAATTTTACCAAGAGATGGTTCATAATCTAGGTGTAAATGCTTTACATAATCATTACAATAATGAATAAAAAAAAGAAAGGAAAAAAATAATGGAAATAAGTAAATATAATAAACCTAAAAGCATAAACATTGTAAATAAAGAAACAAAGATAATTAAAGAATTTAAAGATGTAGATGAATTTTCTGATTATCTTTTAAGTCTTAAGCCAGAACTATTTGATAATACTTTTGATTTATATGATGAAAGTATTTATGGATTATCAACTAGAATTTGGTTCTCAAAAGGACAACCAATAACTTCTGAATTGTTTACAGATAAAATATTTTCAATTAATCAAAATAAATAATGATAATTTTAGGCATACCAATACATAGAAAATATCATAAAGTTGTTTTGAAAATAGCTTTGTTTATAATTTTAATATTAATAATAGGAGTAATAATAATATGAGTTTAAAAAAAGAGTTAGATCATTCATTTAAAAAAGTAAGATTGGTTGAAAGATTAGTTGCTTACCATGAAATGAAAGCAGATTTAGATAAACTAATTGAACAAGTTGGTTTAGAATTAATAAAACTAGATAAAGAAAATGCAGAAAAGGGAGATCACAATGTCAGTAAAGGAACAAAGGCTTAAATTAATAAACGAGGTATCTTTAAAAAAAGGTTACACATTTGGAGATATGAACCCATTTTTCGTAGAGGTTAAAGAATTAATGGATAAGATAGAAGCTAAAACAATGAAAGAGTACATGAAGAAGTTAAAGATAGAAAGGAAAAAATATGAACAAACAATTAAAAACAGATTATATGGTTAAGGGAATGGTACAAGATTTTAAAAAAAAACCTAATGCCAAACTTTTAAATCAAATAATAGGTCTTAAATTTAAAAACGTAAGACTTAATAAAGATATTACTGCTGAGGCAGTAGTAGAAGATAATCCAATATATTTTAATTCAATTTATGAGTTATATAAATTTGAAAAAGGTATAAAAACTGATGTTTCTAAATTATTTTGTCTATCAAATTATTATAGATATGATATTACTCAATTAATAGAACGATTAAACTAGAAAAGGAAAAACATGTATATAAAACATAAATTACAAAATGGTCTTGAATTAGATTTTGATGATCAAAATCATATCTATTATTTTAACGGAGAAAAAGTAGAAAGTGTAACAGGAATATGTGGCAAAGGTATTCCTAAACCTCAATTGGTAAATTGGTTAGTTTCTACTCCAATTCGTGAGATAAAAGATTCAATTAATAATATTTTAGATGATCAAAGACCTTTAGATAGAATATCGCTAGAAAGAATAATACATCATGCTACAAATAAAACTGAAAAGATAAAAGAAGATGCTGGATTAGTCGGAAGTGTAGTACATGGATTAATTGAAGATTATCTTTTAAATAAAAAAATTCCAAATCAATCTGATAAAGCAGTTGTTAATTGCTTTAATTTATTTTTAGATTGGTGGAATACTCAAGAATACCAAGTTGTTGAATTAGAAAAAAAAATATTTTCTAAAAAACATAACTATGCTGGTACTCTTGATCTTGTTTTAAGAGACAAGAATGGCAATCTTGTTTTGGCAGATATTAAAACAAGCAATCATATATCATTTGACTATACGTTACAGTTAAATGCATATAAGTATGCCTATGAGGAAGAAACTAAATCAAAAATTACTAGTGGGTTAATTATTAGATTACCCAAAAAAGATAGTAAGATTGAGATCAAAGAACTTCCTTTAAATAAAGAAATGTTTAATGCTTTTCTAGGTGCCAAATATATGATGTTGGCTATGGAAAGTAATAAACCTAAAAAACAAAAACAGAAACAATAAGGAAAAACATGACACAAATACAACAAACACAACTACCATTCTGTGGATTAACTTTAAAAATGTATAGCACAGGAAAACAAGCACCAAAGATGGAGTATCAAGCTTCATCTAATAAAGCTCAATTCAAATGTACTTTAACTAAAAATATGTTTGATTTAAATAATATACAAGGTTGGTTAAATACTCCACAAGTACAAGAATATGTTAGATCAGGATATGTGCTTAAATGGGGAGCAAAAACAATACAAGCAGAACCAAATCAATATAATAATGGTATGGAGTTAGAAATTACTTATTATATGGTCAAACCATTTGGTGGTGGTAATAATTTTAATAAACAAAATTATACTCCTCAACAACAAAGCTATCAACAAGCTAAACAAGGTATTCAGTTAACTGATGATAGATTGCCAGAAAGTCCTAGAGAAGAAATAGATTGGGCTAAAGAAAATGCAACTGATTTTAACCCAGAAATTTACGAAAGAGAACTTGGTTAATGTCTAACGAGTTGGCAAAATATATCACAATACGACCACAATCATTTGAGCCAAATAGAATAATGGCTTATCTTGATGCTCTTGATAAAAAATATGTCAATGCAGAAATTGATTATGATAATGTTAAAGATCAAGTGCAAGAAGTATTTGATTATGTGGTAAATGAAAAAATGAGTAATGAATCTATTACTGCAACTTTGGCAAAAACCAAAGCTAGTAATGATGATAGATATAAGAAAGTAAAAAAGGAACTTTCAGATAAAAAAAAAATATATCTTTATTGCAAAGTAGAATCAAAAGTTGCTCATAGTTATTGTGAAAATTTAAAAACACAATCTATTAATAATATAGCAACAGAAAAACTAATAAAAAATTAATAATATATGGGGGAGAAATCCCCCATGTTAATGCTTTACAATATCAAAATTTTTTATGTCTGTATCTTCATTAATTCCTGTATAAGAATATTCGTAATTAATTAAATCAACATCATTTCTATTTTTAACTTCTTCAATCATTTCATTTACTTTTGTAAAATATGGGAAAGTGTCTATAAATCTAAAGTTAATAAAAGAACCATAGGGATTATTATGAGTTTCTAATTGTAGTTCTAAATCGGTTATCACTGCATCAACTTTTATCTTGTCCATTTAGACATGATACTACTTTTTCTTAAATGCTGATACACCTTTTATACCAAGTACAGAACTATAACCACCAATAATCAAACCCTGTAACCATAGGGGAAATCTATCAATCTGGTCAAAAAAAGCATCTAATTTAGCAATAACGTTTGGGTCTTCGCTAAAAATTCCATAAGCACAAACTAATAAAGGAATTGAGATTAAAATTAATACGATTTCGTCTTTCCAATCATTAGCTTGGTGTTCTTTAATAGTTTTGACCATTTCGATCTCGCCATCAATAACTCTTTGCATTTGTTTTTTTTCTGCAACTGATTCTAATATCTTTGTTTCTTTTTTATTTTTATAAATTTCTGCACCTGTTTTAAGTCCAAATTTAACTAACGAAAGCCACATTATTTTTTTATCTCCTCAATAAGCATATCAATTACATGTTTTGCTTTTTCTAAATCTTCTATTTGTTTTTTCTTATCTTTGTGTTTTAAATTATATCTTGAAATGTACTTTGTGATATGTGTTTGACAAGCATTAAAATCATTTGCCATGCAATAAGTCAAAGGTTGTATTTTAAGCTTTTTATAGTGATTCCCTGATACCTGATCAGAAAATGCAGAATTATCGCTCTGCGTGGCTCTATGGCTCTTTAAAAGGGTCTTTTTTAATGTATTTGAGGTCATACTATCTTATTAATCCAATTACCTTTGTTGTCAAGCACCATAGGTAGTAATCTAGGTATTCCATTTAATATTATTCCACAACCTAAAATAAACCTAGTTTTAAAATTCTTTGCATAGTTGAATGCCATTGATTTTTGATTTATTAAACAACCAACATTCATGCCAAAAAATAAATTATCAGGATTTGCCCAATAACTAATTACAAATTTTGTATGATAATGACCTTGTACTGCAGACATTCCCATAGCTTGACTTACTTTTAAAACATCTGCACTTCTGCCATGCGTAAAAAAACATCTTTGTCCATTAGACATTGTTAAAGTAAGATCGTCAATCCATTTCCATTTTCTTGTACCTAAAAAATCTCCATAAGGTTTTAAAAATTGTTTTGACATTCCAAATTTTAATGCTCTTCTATAAACTAAACTAGAATGGTTACTATCAACCTCTGTTACTTCTGGGTATATAGCTTCTAATTCTTTTATGTATTCTTTTGCTTTATCTAGTTCATGACCAGCAGAATATAAATCTGGGTTGTGTTCGTGCATGGAGATAGCGTGAAAATCAAGCAAGTCTCCAATATTTATAATACGATCTGGTTTAAATTCTTTTTTTATTTCTTTCAAAAATGTAATTGAATCCTTATGCTGATAAGGCAAATGCATATCGCTGATCACTAAAATTTTTTTATTAGCCATACAAGTATCGCTTGTAAACTATTTTGATAGCAAAGTAAATATTACATAACCCATAGCACTAATTAATGAGCCTGTGCAAATAAGTAAAATTTTTTCTAATCGTTTTACTCTTTCTTCTATAACAGAAATTTTTTGATGTGTAAGTTTTTGCATAATACGACATAACTTTTCGTGTGATTCTATTTTTTGTAAAGCAGACTTACTCATTTTTTTTTCTTTCTTCTAAGATCGGTATCATGTTTTCTACTTCCTCTAACATAAGAATTTACTCTTGCCATCGCCCATGCAGACATTGGTATTTTAGGTCTAGAACCGCCAGAAAGCCATGCTCCTTGTCCTCGTCTATAAACTTTTTTAAGTTGCCCTAAAGTTATATTTTTTTTTGTTTTAGCTTTTGCTCTTAATGTAGAAATAACTCTAGGCGATAAAGGTTTTCTTCTAGTTGCCATTATCTTACTCTCGCTTTAAACATTGATACAGGAATAGTAGCACCAGATTTATATAACTTTGACATTCTTTTTAAAAGTTTAGCTCTTTTTTTTCGTTTATCACCTGTCAATCCTGTCAAATATTTCTTTGGTGTTTTTAATTTTTTATCTTTAGGAACTTTTCTTCGTTTCATTTTCCTACACTCCTCATGGCTTTAGTATGTGCAGATTGAAAAGTAGCACCTTTTTTTAATGCTCTAGCCATAGATCGCATATGCTTTAAACTATGATGTCTTGCGTGTGCTTTCATAGTCTTTTGTTGTCTTGGTTTAAGACCTTTTAT
>Ga0181413_1000596_pt1 | contig 11194 bp, 6 predicted proteins | sample 36SPOviralmetaG_FD_130111 | JGI IMG/M metagenome (GOLD analysis project Ga0181413, IMG submission 130111) | Marine viral communities from the oligotrophic San Pedro Time Series (SPOT) site, San Pedro Channel, CA, USA - 36 SPOT_SRF_2012-09-28 | ecosystem: Environmental > Aquatic > Marine > Strait... | reverse complement strand
TATCTCGGGTCCGCCCAATACCACTGGTAATTGCTGCAGCATTGAAGCCTACTTCTTCAGCAAGCTTCTGCAAAGAGGCGTGAATTTCCTCTCCTGGATCAATCCTTACCAACAAGTCTTCATCGCTTCTAGTCCATTCCATGGTTTTCCCAATAGAATTCGCCTATTGGTCATAACGGTCATTCTTGCTCTAGGTTTTTTTGATAAACCGTCGCCATAAATTGCTTTGCTTGTTCCAAATCATGGTATTTGCCACCAACTGGAAGTGGGCCAAAAACGCCCCATCCTTTACGAAGAAGCATTATTCTACGCTTAGGTTGACGCTTTGACAGGCGTAATTTTTTCCATTCATATCTTTGCCCATCGGCAAATAAGTGAGTAGATGTAACTGCGTATCGTTTTGGAATTAACAGATAAATAATATGCAAGGATAGTAGTACATCCCAAATGATACCATAAATTATCGAGGTATTTGATAGCGATATTAGCGCCCAGGGTAAACTCATCATTGCGGCCATGGAAAACAAGTTGCCCCATTGGCGGATTACTTCTTGGGGCCCTTCACTGGCCCAAGCAAATCCACCATTAGGTAAATCGCCTAGTTCTGGTATGTCGCGTTTTTGCTTTGTTAGCCAAAATGCATCCCAGAGTACGATTGATGCAAGTACGCCAATTACAAAAATAGCGAAGGTGTTTGATGATGGAAGATCTATGATTGTCATCTAAATCATCCCTGCATACCTTTTCTCATGCGACCAATGAACAGCACAATAATTACTAAAATCAATACTAGCAAAATTATTGTCACTGAATCAAAACCACCGTCATTACCAGATTTTCCCTCAAGAACATCCGGTGTACCATCACCATCATCATCTTGATCTTCGAATAAATCAGTGGTTTCCCCATCTGGACAATTTATGTTATCTGGGGCTCCATCATTATCGGTATCCTGCCAAACACATGGATCAAGTGGCCATTTATCTCGTGAATCAATAAAGCCATCGTTATCATCATCATCATCATACACATCCGGTCCACAAGAACGACTATTTGCCAAATCAAACCAATTACTTTCATCACAAGACTGGGTGAAATCTTGATCTGAATCAAGTAATTTAACTTCTAATTGAACTAATTTCTCGGATTGTGCCCCTAATTTATCGGCTACCGTGACTTGTAATATATGGCTGCCTGGAGAATTAATAATCATTGAATGGGATGAATTAGTAGATGTGTGACGGTAAATTTCATTGCCCCCATCATCAAATATTGTCCATGTGTAAGTCAACTCTGTTGGTAAATCTAAATCATCTGTAGCATTAATAATTGATGAAAACTCTGTTTGTTGCATAATCAAATCAGATGAATCTGGTGAATAGATGGTAAATTGTGGTGCAGCATTGATTTGCAGGATGAAGGTTATTGCTTCAAACAAGTCTTCAGTCATTAAATTATCAAGCGTTGTAGTCTGAATTGGATGACCAATTGATTCAGCATTTACTGTAAGCGATATTAATGATTTCTCACCTCCTAAAGCGTCTGATGTATACATCATTATGTTGATTGAAGGTGCCATACCGCTTACTAATGAAGAGATTATGGAACCATCCGAATAGCTTGCTTGTAGATCATAATCACCAACTTTTACCACATTATCAAGTTTAGAAACAAGGTTTACAGATTCAAAAATTTCAACTATTGCTCCATCCCAAAGTGAGATATTTTCCTTAATATCTGACATAACATCATACATCTGCAGGTTTGTTGCCCCACTAAATTCTATTAAGCCAATTATCGAGGTAGCAATTACAGATAAAGGATAATTCTCAACTGAAATGGCTGTTGAACAATCAATAACGGAATTTTCAATAGATAATCTAGAAACAGCATCTACGTCATCTGCATGTAAATCAACCCCGACATTATATCCAGTAATTTTGACATTTGATAGCACAATATTATCAGAAAACCTACCATGATGGCTAATTAGTCCTGTTCCAATACCTTCACCATTTAGAGTGATGTCTGATAAAATTCCTGAACTGTAATCAAAATCAATGGCTGGTGCGCCGGTTAATTCTACATCTTGGAGATTTATTGCTCGGTTATAGGAGCCGGTAATAGCAGGTGATTGCCCCACATTACCGGTTACATTTTTGACAATGAATTGATCATTGATATAGTCTAATTTCAATAAACTTCCAGCACCGTCAAAATCTGTGCCAATTAATCCAGTCAGTTCACCAGTCACACTAGTTAGCACTAAGCCATCCGAAGATCCGCTACCAACTGTTATGTTACTTAGTGCTAGATTGGTTTGACTGGCTCTAATTGCCGGGCCTCCACACCTCTCCAAGGAAATATCAACAAGAGTCAGCGTGATTTCTGCTGCTTGGTTTGTCTCAATACAACCACTACCTGCGTCACTCAATTGTGAATTAGTGAGGCTAAAAGATGCATTCGCACTAGAAGAAAAGGTGATCAGCGGTTCGGTAGAAAGGGAACGAGCAAAGACGAGCCCGTCTCCCTCAAAGGTACCAGAATTAGCTATCAAAACTGCTGGGGAGGCTTCTAAGATGTTTGAACCAGTAAGTTCTATTGTCGAATCTTCAGATTGACCAAGAATAATTCCTGCCCAGCGGTCTCCAAATCCTGTTGAGGTGATAGTTGCTTGACTCGCCCTGAGCATACCTTCAACAGTAATAGTGAAGCCATCTGCAACTCGTAAAACAACATCGCTAGAGATGGTTAAAGAATGCCCTGATGGGATTATCCAATCGCTATCAAGGTAATATGGGCTCCAGACCGAATCTAGTATAACATCTGCCAAATTGATTTCATTGACCTCGATTTGCGAGACAATAAACTGGTGCGACTTGGATTTACTTGTGTCCCAGGATATTACTTGATTGAAACTATTAAACGATAGTAAAATACTCTCATCCGAGCCAGTATAGTCTTGCTGACCATCGATTAACCGTGCAACTGCTTGAATGATTACTTCTCCCGATTGATTGGTTGGGTAAGATACCCCTTGGTAATCAATCAAGGCGTTGGGCAATGGATTGCCACGATCGATAACCGAGATGTAAAGCGATGATGTAACATTTAGTGATGATGTAGTAGGTACAGTGACTTGACCATTAATCTCACCATTTTCTACTTGTAAATGGCAGTTTGAGGAAAGGGATAAATCAAAATTGAGAATGAGTGATTGTGTTGCTATTTCACCATCGCAAGACCAAGAGACGTTGCCATTAACCGTTGCTGATTGTTGATTATCTGAGCCTGATATACGGCCCGAATCGGTGATTGAAATTGTGCCCGAGTTAATCGCTGCATTTATGCCAATTATGCTGGCATTATCACTAATTGAGATTGTTGCTCCTGTTTGCATGACAAGCTCAGTATTATCGATTAATAGCATTGCATTATCCTTCAAAATTAGATTACCAGTAAGTTCTTGTAATCCAGTATCCGATTGAATTGTAATAGCAGTATTTGATGATATAATCCAATCACCTGATGGAACGACTGGGACTTGAATCGATTGACCCGCCACGCCACCATTCAAGGATTTACTAACTCCTGTTCCATAGATACTAGCAGTTACTGTCGAGCCATGAGAGAATAACGGAACTAAAACTTCGCCGTTTTCATCACTTACCATTTGGAAAGTATTTACAATAACTTCCGCTTGAATGGGACTTCCCGACATATCAGTAATTTCTATCTCAGTAAGTAGGAATTCTGCGCTTATTGAGGTGCTAATGGCTAAACTGCCTGTCGAACCATAGTACAGAGCGCCATCGCCAACAGCATCACTGAAAGCCGGATTCGAATTTATTGTAACTAAATCTAATACATAAGCTTCAGAAAATTCCTCGACATCTAGAGAGATGTCATGTAATTCAGCTGCCCATTGGTATATTGTTGAATGAGAATTCTGGCTCATTAGTAGCCCTTTACTCTGAAATTTCGTCTCTAGATGGTTTACTACTAATTGCCCTTCGACTAGCTTTATCCCATAGTTTTGACCACCTATCGAAGCAATCGATTGGGCAGTTAAGTGACTTTCCTGAACTAGTACTCCGGTTGAAAAGTTACCAGTTTGCAGATTAGAAGCAGTTATTGTAGCGTACCAAGCCTTACAGCCAATAGAATTGTAATCACCTGAATCGTAAGCCTTAGCGGTGGTCAAGTTATCCCAATTATGATTACCTCCAATAATGTCAACGGCAATTGATTGGCGGCTGGTAGTGGAAGAGAGCACGTCACCGATAATTTCGGTATTTGTATTCCTGGTTACTATTCCTGCTTCATCAGAGGCAAAGGAGGAATTATTAATCAACAGATTCCCTTCTTCTGAAGAACGTAATGCATATTGTTGCCCAAAAATCGTAGAAGCTATAATCTGGTGATTACCTAGACCTGTTAACGAAATACCATACCTAGAATCTGCTATGCTAACGTTTTGGATACTGCAGTTACCATCACAATCTTGTTCAATTACCGGGAGGTTTGTATCCACAGACCCAGTAAAATCCACATTGCTAATTCGAGCACCTGTGGCACTGTTTGATTTCAGTAATTGATTGCCATTTGCTTGTACATCATCAAGAGTAAAATCGTTAGCGTTTGACAAATCGGCAAGTAATGTAACATTGTTTGCTTGTATTTGGCCGGCTTGAAATTGTACACCGGAATTTGTTGCTAAGCCAACTGATGCGGCGTTGATAGTGATATTGTTGGCGGTTAAATCTCCAGAACTAGCAGTTATCGCAACCCCGACGTTAAAGAATCCACTATCTTCGATGATGGCAGAACCAGATGAACTTATACCGATCGCTGAATTATTAATTAAACCATTATTGAGGTTTAATGTGCCGCTATTCAATATCGCCTCGTTGTCGATTGCCTCTGTATTAAATTGATCGACATGGCATATCCCCAAATTTTTAATCCCGATATAGGAGTCTATCACAGTGAGGTTTTGAATCGTTAAAGCACCATCTGAACGGATGCCAGCGTTTGAGTTTTCGATAATTACATCTTCAAGAATCGCTGTACCTGTGGAAGTTATGACAAGTCCTTGCCAAAGACCGACTCCATGGGAAGTTGGTGATTGGGGTGCAGCACTGGAGAAAAAGTGGGTTTCTTGAGCATTTAGAGTTCCTGCTATCTCAATTCTGTAGCCGTCACCACCGTCTACAATAACTCCGGGCGAAATAGTCAAAGACGCACCTTGAGCAATGGTAATATTGCCAGACAATATTTGGTTTTCTGACCAAGTAATGTCGTTAGTAATTACGGTCTCTGTTGATGATACCGATAATGGTGCTATTGAAATTAGCAGTAAAACGACAATTGTGAGCGGCACCAAACCCTTTTGTCGCATATTACATCCTTTGCCGCTAACACATATCAAACCAAAGGCTTCTAGTACGAATTTAGCAATCTAGATATTAATTTGAAAAATAGAGTTGTTGGTGGGCCCGCCCGGATTTGAACCGGGGTCTGACGACCCCCAGCCGCCAAGTATAGGCCAAGCTAACCCACGGGCCCGATTGTGTCTAATTGCCAGATTGTTGACTGAACGGAGCAACCTCATGAATAAGGTCTAAGTGCCCAACATACATTCTTCTGCAACAATATCTGGAGAATCCAATCTTATCTAAAGCGTCTGAAACCTCAGTTCCTGAGGCAACTAAATCGTTGAATTCTTCCCACTTATGTGCCACGACGACACCACAACTGAAACATCTTACTGGAATTATCATATTTTCACCTCATCGATAGGACTTTTGTTTCTTTCTACGCGCACCACGTCCAAGTTGATGCTTTGCTTCTTTTCTTCGAGGGTCGTTAACTAAAAGGCTACGATCGAATCTCAAATATTCATCTCTTAGCTCTTCGTCAGTCCCTTCAGCACCGCCGTTGTAGAATACAAGACCTCTGGCAATAGCGGTTCTAATTGCGTCAGTTTGGCCCATGATTCCACCACCGGTAGTTGTGATATTAATGTCAACTTTAGCCAAGCGATTCATTGCATCTGCAATGATTAGTGGCTCCATTGCTTTTCTTCTGGCCAAAGATGGTTGAAGAATTTCAATAGGTTCACTGTTGACTCTTACTCTACCCTTACCAGCCTTAACTGAAGCTCGAGCAATTGCGGTCTTTCTCTTTCCAGAAGATTCTACTGCCTTTTTCTTTTTCTTTGCCATCACTGGTCACCTCCAGTCCATCTGTGGCTTGGTGCGCCGAGGTTATGGCTAATTTCACCAAGTGAAACAAAGCTTTGTGATGCAGCCTTGCGGATTTTGCTAACGTCGCCCTGTTGATGTCCGTCTGGAAGATCTCCTGACAAGTGACTTGGGCAGCCGATTTCTACTCTTAGATTGCGTAATGCTCTGCGTCCACTACTCTTACTTTGGTAAGGCAGCATACCTCTAACCGAACGCTTTAGAATCATATCGGGCATTCTTGGGAAGAATGGCCCCTTTCTTGCATGATTTAACTTATACTTTTCTTGGTATTTGTTAAACACTGAAACTTTACTACCGGTTACGATTGCTTTTTCCGCATTGACTATTACGACTTTATCGTCTCTATGCTCTCTAGCTGCTTTGATTAGCAAGTCTGCGGCTGCAGATGCTAAGCGGCCGAGGACTAAGCCATCCGCATCAAATACGTAGGTTGTTTCATCCAAGAATAACAACCCCCGATCCTGATGGGTTTTCGTTCATAAGCTCGCCATAGGTCATCACTCGACCACCAGCGGCTTCTATCTTCTCACGAGCACCGGTGCTCACACTGTAGGCGGCGATCGTGTGGTTACTGGAAACCTCACCACTGCCAAGTAGCTTACCAGGCACGAGGATTGTTGCACCCTCTGGGGCGTGGCGGCTTACTCTGCTTAGGTTTGGTTGGGCCCAGTTCTTACGGCTCTTAGAAAGACGCATGGCCACATCTCGCCAAACAGCGGAACCGGTATCGCGAGACTGGGCTTTCAGTTGATTGATGACATCAATCAACTGTGCGTTTGTCTTGCTATTTGGGTTACTCATTTGACTCCCTCGATGCTTTGAAGCAACCCTGCGACTCGCCAACCCATTATCAAAGCACCGACGCGAAGCGGTTGTCAAAAGGCGCGAATATCGCGCCTGTTAGAGCATCTATTCAAGCAAAATTTCGCCTTTAGCATCAAGTAATTCTACTGTCAAACCTGCGGCTCTGCCTTGGATAATAATTTCATCATGCAGAGTATCTGAAAAGTCATCTAAAGCACCTAAAGCCGTTGTTCCAACAACATCGGTTAGTTGGTCGATAAGATGGTTTAGAACACAACTGACGCCATATGCCTGTCCTGCGCGGAATGCATGGTCTACTCCACCAACCTCAGGGTCTTCTGCTTTCATTCTCAACATTACCTGCTGAGAATACGCTACTAGAGCACCGTAAATTGATTCGATGATTTGTGCTGCTTCAAGATCCCCTAGGAGCATTTGTGCTTCACTAAGAGCAACTCTTACTGCTTGCCCATATGTTGCATGAGCAGATATCAGGTCTGATGTTTCCTTTTGCATGGCTTGGTCAATTAGCGTCTTCCAGTCTTCCATGGCCTAGCCACAGCGGGTAAGCACCTTGAAGGTTCGGAATAAATCCGAATCATTTGCTTAATTTCAAATCTTAAAGTTTGAATCCTGACCGTCAACAATTCCTGCTTGCCTAACAGAGCCATCAGCAGCGACAAACTCGCCTGCCTTGGTTTGGTTATCATACAGGTTGACATCCTCGAAACGCTTGACAACCATCCCTTCTCCAAGTGCCACAGTCAATGACTGCAGAATCATTCCAAGGGTAGCAACAGCTCTATCTCGATGGCTGGCATCAATGGTGTGATCTGAATATCTTGCTTCCTCAAAGATTGTCAAGAATGCGTCTAGTTGTTCACTTGGCACCATATCGAAGGCTTTGCGTACCGCCGCTTCGAATTCTCTGGTGGTTTCGTAAACCTTCTTCATAAAGCCATACTTTCTGAAGTGCCTGACTAGATTCTTATAGCAATCAAAGATTGCTGCAATGAACTCATTACTCGCTTCAAGTTGTAACATTGTATCGGTTAGAATACCTCGCAATGCTTGGACTTGGCGACGAGCTTGTGACCTTTGGTAATACAGTATTCCGCCAATAAACAGGGCCATCAATAGAATTGCTAGAGCCATGGTATTTCCTGGCGTAAAGAAGCCGGTATCAGCACTTACTGAAATTGGCTCCCGCCATTGTATTTCATGAGAAATATTGTCTTGAGATGGTGCAAAGAATGTCGAACCAGGATAATAGGCGATAATTCGCCACAATCCTTGACATGGTTGTCCACCACAGGTCCTACCGTCAAATGCCCACTCGAAACTGGCAACTCCTTGCTCGTTGGTTGTCGACCGGTTTTCCCCATCGGTAACCCACTCGCCTTCATTGGAGTAATACTGGCGTAAGAAGAATACTTCTTCGTTTTCTACGGCGAGGTCTAATCTGTCTCGAAGTAAGGCTATTTCGCCGATTACCGGGTCGCCCTCAAACAAACCATTGTCGCCTCGATAACTCCAAGTCTGTTGAACTTGAATATCAACTCTTGAGCGAACTAAAATATCTACGTCCATGAATGAGCCATTCAATGACTTATCTGCATCTCTTGCACAGCCGCCATAATTACTCAAATCCTCGGTTGGCTCATACGCCACACGGAGTACCCGGAAACCTTCGGTCTTACCACCTGTAGTTTCAACACCCTTCAGGGTTGGATTTTGCAGTGGATCGCCGCTAAACCAAGTAATAGTTCCCCGGTCATCCAAAGCTTGACTTGTCCTAATTCTTGCAATCGGTCTAATGTTCTCCTCTGGATCAAGGTACAAGTTTAGACACTTATCTCCAACAGGGTCTCCATTGCTTTGTTTCAAGATAGCATCGATGTGGAAGGATTCCTTGAGGAATAACCGGTAGTACTCTGTTCCATTTGGTGCAAGCCACTTATCAGTCGTTGACTTGAATGGACCAACATCAGTAATTGATAAAGTCGAATTTGAGAATATTTGGTAAGTCAATGGTAGAGTCTTTGATTTGTATCTGTACTGGTCTCGGTTTGCTGTGTTTAGTGCGGAGTAGATGATGTTGATGTCTGCTTGTCCAGCTTGTACGCCTTCAATATCACATTCAATTACGAATATACCGCTTTCATCGGTTCTAACATCGCTACACTTAGTGATTTGATTATCAGGATCATTCTTCATAGTATATTGAGCAGAAACAACTCTATTGGATAGATTATTGCCCAACTCATCATAGAGTCGTCCGGTAAGAATCATTGGTTTGTCTTCATATTGTTGGGTTTGAATGTCAAATTCACCGGTGTAAACAATTTCTTCATCTGGTGCATCAATATATGTCGTACCAATCAAGTTGAATCCGTTCTCAATATTTGGCATGAAAATTCGATACTTTTCGTTGTTTGGCACGAATGTACATGGGTCCCATGCACCGCCCAATGTTCTGAAATCAAGCTCATCAGCAAATGGTTGACAGCCTTCATTTGGCAAACTCTCTTCATACCTCAATATGACGTTTACCGGGCCAAAACCGTCAGGCAGGAAACCGGTTGGATCGTTACTTAACTTGGCTGGAGTCAATGGTGAAATATCTGATCTAAGACAGCCTACTGATTCTTCTCTACTTACAACTCCATCTTGGTCTATATCCCAATCGGAGAACTCGTCGTTATTTCCATCAAAGTAACACAAGTGTGAATCACCAGAACCAGGTATTGGTTGTGGCAGTGTAAGTTGACCGGCGCCTTGAGGTGCAATAGTTGCCACTAATTGTCGATAAGTGACACCTTCGAAGTCAGTACCCTCGAAAATAACATCAACTAAGCCACCGGTTGGTGAATCGGCACCATTTAGGTTAACTGGGGTAATTCCTGGGTCATTAGCGCCGTCATCGGTAATTTGAGCGACAAAATTCCATGAATCGCCACTTTTTCTAAAGTTGCCAAACTCTTCTTGAACCTGTCTTGGAAGTAAATCTGTCACCGTAATGTTAGTTCTAGAGATAACCCAAATATATTGACTAACTGTTGAGCCTTTCAATAATTTAGAGCCCGGATATTCAAAATCAAGGGTGAAATTGCCTAATGCATCGGTGCTATTGATGGTAAATGGGACGTCAAAGTATCCATTTTCATCGGTGTAGTTAACACCTGTTCGACCGTCAAAAGACCACGTATAATTAACGGGTGCATTTCTGACTGGTTGGCCTGAATTGTCTTCTAATTTAGCCTGAATTACCGTACTTGAGTTTCTGTATAATCTCGGTGTAGATGTCATTTCAAAGTCTGTTGTTCCAATCACGGTTACGTTAATGTAACCGCCTGTAGGAGAAAGTGCGCTAGTATTTCCAGTAAAGTAGAATGCTGAGTTAGAGAAGTCAACTTTAGTAGCGTAGGTTTTAGCCGAGTATTGGCTCAGCCAAGTAAAGTTGTAATCGTAAACAGCGTCACAACTTGAACATGCTTGTGTTGGCTTGGAATTAAATGCAGTCTCAAGCCTACCGACAAACACTCCATTACCATCCACATCTATCTGTAGGGCGACTTCATCATCAACCCAAGGATCGAGGGTTCGGTTTGTTACGGTACCTACTACTCTAAATGATTCTCCAGTATTCATTTCCGGGACTATTTCACATCTTACTTTGCTGTTAGGATCGGTTATATCTACTGCTCCACATGGTGGCAGATTACTGTTACCAGCATTTACCAAAGATATTGCCCAGTCATCGCCATCAACGGCAATAAATGGTCGCAACAGTGCCGCCTCTCCAGATAAACTTGCAGGATTACCATCCCAATTGGTTGGGTAAGGTTTGATTGCAGAAACTTCATTGAAATTTAGTCCTGCATTAGTCAGGGCATCGGCATGGAATAACGTTGCCCAATTACCAAACGTTCCATCACCATTATTGATTGTCCCATCAAAGTAGTAAACAGGGTTGGTTCCCGGCAAGTACATGGTTCCTTCAATGTTCATTCGGTGCATTACTCGCACGTTTTCTGGTTCAGTGCTATCACCGTAAAGATACGGGAATGGCCACTCTGAAGCTAACTCTGGCAATACCTGTCCTGTCACTTGATAATCTC
>Ga0181413_1000592_pt1 | contig 11221 bp, 12 predicted proteins | sample 36SPOviralmetaG_FD_130111 | JGI IMG/M metagenome (GOLD analysis project Ga0181413, IMG submission 130111) | Marine viral communities from the oligotrophic San Pedro Time Series (SPOT) site, San Pedro Channel, CA, USA - 36 SPOT_SRF_2012-09-28 | ecosystem: Environmental > Aquatic > Marine > Strait... | reverse complement strand
GCATCACCTTTAAATGTTTTTTGCGTAGGCTCCATAAGCACATCATTGCTATTCTTAACATCTATTAGTTTTATTAAATCTGATGGTAATAAAGCTTTACCTGCGGTAACAGTTAACGCAATTTCTTTATCTAAAAAAGTATTAAAGCTACCTATCTTTTGTTCAGCTTCAAAAGCCCATTCTATAAAAGATTCTAAATGTTCTGAAGGATTATTAAGCCCTAAATTTCGAGCTACATTTCCAATTATTCTTTTGACGCTAATTTGCATTATATGTATCTTTTAATAATTCTCTGACTTTTTTAGCTGGATAAAGTTTACACTTACGAAAACTTTTGCCGCCTTTAGCCCAACTTATTTTATAATAATAATTATCTAATATAGGAACCTTATATCTAACAGGTTCACCCTTTAATTTAGACTCTACAATATCCTTTCGTATATGAAAAGCTCTAGTGTGTTCTTTCTTTTCTACATACAAAAATCCTAAATTCAAAGGTAAGAAAATTTTCTGCTTTCTTATTACTAAATCCCTAACCAGAACCTCAAAGAATCTAGTGACTATTTTAAAATACAAAGAGTAAGGTATAGATTTAGTCTTTTTCCTGCCAGACGCTTCTACTCTTACTCTTTTAGATATTTTATTGTAAATATCTTTATATGTTATATACATTATTGTCTACCTGTTTGTACCTCTCTATCAGCTTCTACCTCGTTATTAATTAAATCTCCTGGAGTTTTCAATGTTATATTTAACTCTAATTCAGCAACCATTTTAATTAATGGGTTTACTAACTGAGATGGTAATGGATACTCATCGTCATCAGTACTCCAAGTAGATGCTTGTGTTGGATCCTCTAAAACTCCTACTACCTTAACAAGCTCTCCACTACCAGAACCATAGAAATACATTTTATTTCCAGTTTCTATAAAAAACTTAGGCATACTTGAAGTAAACCTACTCTCTTCTTGATAAGTTATTTTATCTTGACTTGTTCTAGAAAACATTATATTCCCATCAATAGCTGTAACGCTAGTAATAGCTTTGGTATCTCCAAAAGAAGCTATTCTTGGCAATGTAATATAATCTCCTTCATCTGGAATAGTAAAATTACCTAAGTTTTGAGTAGCTCCTTGAGGTATGTTTTTACCGTTATTTGTATATGACTCTAAAATGTTCATTCTGTGATAATTAACCCAAGCTTTTATTTGTCTTGTGCTCAGTTTATTATCATCAGTTGTATAGCCACCTTCAGCTAAATTTTTAATATTGTAAACAATTTCGTTTAAAGTCATATTCTATTTTTTAAAAGAATGGGGGTAGAATAATCTACCACCCAATCTAACGCAGGAAAAAAGAGAGTCATCAACGCTTATCAGCGGTCAACTCATTATTCTGAAGTTGATACCGTGGATCTTCCAACGATAACATCATCTTCCTAACTGCTATGTTTACTATTTCTTCTGACGAGTTTAAATCATAACCACCAACTCTTGTGGAGTTATCAAAAGAGCTTTCTTCATCTGCAAGGTAAGGAACTTTAATGTATTCTACGTAAACATTTTCAGTATTACCTAATACATCTAAATTACCACCTCTAAGTAATCCAATTGGATTCTTTGTATCTGGTTTATGGAAAGGATCATTCTTTGCTGAAGAGTACTCTCCGTAACCCATGATATTTATTGCGTAATTATTTGTAGATGTATAAGCTCTTAATATATGATAAGCGTCTGTTGGTAAAGTTATAACACCAGAAGATTGAGGTAAAGAACTTGATTTAACAACAAGTGGAGATATTTTCTCCATAGATTGAGCGTCTGACTCTAAAGTATTTATTAAACTTTTTGTGTACTCCATTACAGATAAATCTAAAAAGCTTTTCTTTTCAGCCTCTGTAAAATAAGCTGTACCTGATTTATCTAATAAATTGTCTATATGAACAAACGCTTCTGTATATGTCATTTCTTAGCTTTTACTTTTGCTTTTTTATTACTAGATATTTCTTTTCGCAACAATGCGTGAATGTCTTTATTGTCTTTAAGCCACAATACTACTTGATCTTCTGTTAAACCTATAGTTTCAGTATTGTACTTATAAGTTCCATTTACAAAGTTAATCTTTTTTGCATCAATAGCAGTCTCAATAAACACTCTATAATCTTTATCTCTATCATTTATTATTGAAGAAAATCTATGTGGACTATCATTAGCCATTTTAATAACCTGAGCTTTAATAAACTCAATAGAATTATCTTTAGTTCTAATACCTGTTAGCTTGCAGAAATCTAAAATTTCTTTATCACTCATACCAACTGCTATTTGTATTGCTTCTGCAGATTCAATCATTTTCTCTGTAGAAATCATTTCTGTTTCTATAGTATCTTCAAAAATTAAATGCTGAGATATTCCAGGATAATTTTTTAACCAAGTATAAACTTGTAAGTCATATTCTTCTGAAATATCAAATACCATAGCTGGTGAGTTCATTTGAAACTCTTGAACTTCTCCGTTAATGTCGTATAAAGTTTTTCTTTTACCTTTCTCTTTTGGATCTTTATAGCTAGATCCTAATCCTAAATAACAAAACCTTTTTGGCTTTCTTGTTCTTACAATAATTGGATGTCTCATTTTTCTCTTTTTTAAATTACTTGTTTGCGTTCTAATGGGGAGGCGTTAACCTCCCACATATAGTATTGAACCTTATGCATGTACAGCGTTTAATACACCGCAAGACAATGGGTTACGAACAATAACTCCAGATTCAGACATGATTTGACATGTGAATGAGTCGTCACCGTTAGCAGCAAGCATTGATTTTTGATCGTAAGGGTTAACCATACCAGGAATGTATTTCTTGATGTAGTTACGGTTAAATCCATCATGACCTTTAGCAACTAACTGAATGTTAGGTACACCATCTACAGAAGAGAAGTCTAAGAATACCATTTTACCAGACATAGTTCCACCAGAACCGTTTCCAGCTGCACCAGCAGCAGAATCGCCATGAGCATTAACATCATCAAATACTGGACAGTAAGCAACAGTTATTTTGTTACCTAATACATAGTAAGATACAAAGTTAACACCTAAAGATACGTCAGATCCAGTTTTCATAGACTGCATAGTACCGCCAGTAGCAGCAGTTGCACCTACAGAAATATCTTTCATAGCTTTATGGAATTGGTATCGACCTTCAGTACCAGTAAATACTACCCACTCATTACCTTCAGGAGATTTAGCGTTACGAGATAATTTAGCAATAAATCGAGCTAAAACATCTTCAGTAAGACCTTCACCTGCCTGATTACCAGGGTTATAAGTATCAACATTAGCAGAGTCAATTTGAGCTAAGATACCATCACCCATAAGAGCATTAGAAGAAGCGTCATAAGTACCACCATCTCCAGGGAAATCATCAGCTGTATCTGAAGTAACATTAGCTACACCAAACCATCGTTGCATTTCTAATTGATACATAAACTCATCAGTAAACAATTTCTCAGCAGTAAAGTACCACAATTTAGATCCATTGTTTTCAATCCAAGTTACATCAGTTAAGGCAGCACCAGTAATAGACATTTTACGTCTGTTAACTGTTAACCAGTTTTTGTGAGTTTCTGGGTAAGCTGCAAGTTCAGAAACATCAGTTCCTAAAGATCCATCTTTAAAGGCAGAACCTGCACGACCAATAACCGCACTAGCAGTTAAAGCTGGGTGACCATTTGCAAATCTAAAGTTATAACCATAAACAGTACCTTCTGCATCAGCATCGTGACCTTCAATATCAGCAGTTAAAGCTGCAGTAGGGCGATTTTGAGATGTAATAACTGTACCATTTGCTTGACAAACACCAACAACTTGACCTACATGCTCACCTACTAATACAACATCATATAATGCTAAATCAGTATTGTCAACAGGTAAATCAATAGTAACAGCATTTGCGTTAGCAGCAACTGTAGTCATACCAGCTCCTAACTTTGTTTGACGAGATGTGCGACCCATTACTTTCCACTCGAAAGATTTGTCACCCATAACTTTTACGTTAGCATGACGACCTGTTCGTTCTAATAGGTATGTCAGTGCATAACGAGGGTATTGCTGAATTAAAGTACTTGAAATTTCAGGATACTTCAACATAGCAGCTACCAACGAATTTGACGCTTGAGTATCAATCCCAAACGTTCCACTTGTAGTTTTCATTTCTTTTTACAATTTAGAAATATTAATAATTTATTTAAAAATTGCATTTACTTCCTATTCTTTTAAAACGTAACCTTGACAGCATTAAAATTATTCTCCCATAAATGCTGAAGCATCGAATCCAGAACCTGTTTTTCTTTTAGGTTTACTATTTCCTCTACCTCCTCTGTTTGAAAGGTTGTCTAATACACTACCCTTTCCGTCTTCGAAGCCTTGCGACCTCAACATTTTCTGTATTTGTTTTCTGTTCTTCCAAAGAAACGCTGCCTCCGCAACATTGGCATGAGACTTATAAATGTCTTCGTTGAAATTCCCAGTTGTTATATATTTATACAGATCTTTTCTTTGTTCTACCGTTACCTTGCCTCCAAGATAACTTTTAAATCCTTTTAACTCAGCTTGCAAGTCTTTTCTTGCTTGCTCTTGAGCTTGAATCTTTTCTTTCGCTGCAGATTCTTCTTTTTGCTTAACTGTAGTCCTTTCAGATCGAATAGCATTTCTTAATTGCTTTCTAATCTTAAGAGCTTCGTGTTTAAGCATACCAGAATCTTCCATTCTATCTAAAGAGTCATCAACATCGTACTCATCCATACCTGTAGCTTTCATATCAGCCGCTAACAATTCTCTATCTGTTAGTTGAAGGTATCCTTCGTATTTCGTTATAGTATCGTTTTTTACTTCAGGCTCATTCTTTGAGTTTAAAGCTTTAACGATGTCTTCTTTAGATGCTCCTTCCAGTCCAAGCTGCTCTGCAACCGCATCCCAATTAACTTCATTGGTTTCAGTAGTTTCTTCTGTAGTTTCTTCTTTAGCCTCTGGTTGATCTTCAAAATCCCAATCATCTTCTGCTTCTTCTTTAGCTTCAGGCTCAGTTTCTTCTTCAGTTTCTTCTACACCCCAATCAAAATCTGAATCATCATCTTCTTCAACTTCTTGACTTACTTCTTCCGTTGTTTCTGATGTAGTTTCAGTTTCATCTACTAGAGCCGTAGGCTCTTCTTCAGCAGATTTTTGCTCATCGACATGACCTACTTTTTCTACTAGGTTGTCGAGCCCAGCGAAGGCTTCTGGATTAAATTCCTTTACCTCTTCGCTAATTGTCTCTTTTTTTTCCATTGTTTCTTCCATTTTGCAATATTACGAAATTTTATTTAATTTTTAACTTGACCTTTAAGTTGCCCTTCCATTTGTCTTAATGCAGCATCTGCCTTTCTTGTACCATATTGGTCGTCAGAAAGAATTTCTGCTGTTTCTAATTTAGACTGGTGCTGGATTTCAGCAACTTTAATTTTAGTCTCATTATCAAGCTGATTCATTTCAACTTCAACTTGTAATTCTTTTTCTTTAGCCTCAGCTTCTGCTTGCGCTTGTTGCATAGCAGATTCTTGTTGTTGAGCTTGCATTTCTTTAGCAGCCTCTAAACCTCTCTCTAATATATGTTCTGCTTCTGTTAAAGTATCAGACTTAAATATTCTAATTACATCTAACATATCTATTTGACCAGATTGTAATGCAGATTGTGCTAATTGAGATACAGCAGCTTTCATTTCTTCATCTTTACCTCCATCACCCAAGAAAACGCCATAATCATTTAATGCTACATCTGGCAATATAGATATAAACTTATAAGTTCCATCGCCAAATACAGTTGCTGTCTTTTTACCTTCAGACCAACACATTTTCATAAGATTAGCGCAGCGCATTAATACATCCTGCTTAACCATGTCATGTGAATAAAACCAAGAACGAGTAATAGTAGCTGATTGCACTACAGCTCTTTTTTGATTACCTACTTGTTCATATTGTTCTATTTGACCTTCACGCTGTCTAGTTACACCAGACACTTGACCAGCCATATCTTCCAACATTACTTTTAGGTTTATAAGTTGCTGTACAGAATTAGACAGCGTAAAATCTATTTGCTGGAATTGATTAAATGTTTGCGCTTGCAAACCTTCATCTTTAGAATTAATAGGTATAATACCATCATTTTTAATATGGTACATTATATCTTGCATATTCATTCCAAGATTAGCAGGCATTTGCGCTACATCATATACAACTGCTTTACCACCTGATCTAGCCATAGATAATTCTATGTGATACATGGTAATATTGTAAAGCATTTGTACATTCTTAAGTAAATCAACCATAGATACAGGATTTCCTGTTGTATGATTTCTTATTACACCAACATAACTTAAATTAGCTGCACTAGGATCATCTAAAGAACGTATTTGATTAGGAACTCGCTGACAATTAACCATAATTGAACCGCCAATTTTTGTAGCCTGCCAAATGTCATCAACAACAATCTTACGAACCTTTTCACCTTTACGTTTTCTATATTTATCAGAAACCATTTTTCTAAATGGCTTATCATTATCATGCTTGTTAGGACTTATTTTATATTGTATTTTTCTAAGTGATCTCCATTCAGCATGTACAACTTTTACTCTTAACTCTCCAGAATCTCCTCTTACATACCAGTTACGATATTCAGAATACATGTCTATTTTATTTTGCTGAGACATAGACTCTATAAGCCTTATTTGCTTGTCATCTAACTGATCACCAAACTCATCTATTACATCACTAGGAGACAACCATCTCTCTTCTGTTATCCAATTAGCCTCACCTAAATCATCTGTTTCACTAGTTAAATCATAGCAGAGTGACCTTGGGTCTACTCGCCTAACTTGTGGATCACCATCTTTAATTTCAACACGATAGCATTCTTTACCAGTTATTAATAGATCCCTAAAGCCCTCTTTGAATTTGTTTTTAATTTTGTATCTATTAGTTAAATACTCTAATCCATCTTGAACCGCCTCTTCTATAGACTCTCTATAGTTGTAGCGCATAAATGTATCAATGTCATCAGGTAATGGAATATCTTGACCTTCAGTCTTAACTTCCATTCCTAAATTCTTCATTTCTTCTTTAACCTCTTCAAGAAGCTTATTCATAACCATAGTTACTTTATGGTCTTCTTTTCTATTTATAGCTTCTTGATTTACAGTTACAACTTTTGTATCTAAAGGCCTATGTAGGTCTTCACCTAATAATAAATCTATTTTAGGTTGTACTATTGGGTAATTTACTAATCTAGCTGGGTAATTATATCCGTACTGCTCTGTAAGATATTTATAATCGTCTCGATTAAAATCGCCATTATATATATCGTAATTTCTTATATCTTTAAGTCGATACCTATTTTCAGGGCTATCAACTGCGTCTGTATGTGATACGATAGCATCGAGCATGTGCTCGCACCATTTTTTGTCTTTCTTAGAATCAGGTATTAATTGACTAGGAAAATTTTTCATTATCTTATATGTTTAACAGGTATTCCATTACTATCGTATTTATAATATACAAATCCACTTTCTTTTATAGACTCTTTTTCTCTATCTTTAACTTCAATTGCAAAGTTATCATTTTCGTGGATTAAACACAAACCAAATGCAATTGCCCTATCCGTATTACGTGAACCCCAATCGCACAGCTCATCTAATAGATCTATAAACCAAATTTCGTCACCTCTTTCCTTTATATAGTCGTACATTAACGACTCCATATATGCCTTAACTTGCTTATTCATGTGCACACCATAATTATTTCTGGTTTTAGTACCAGGTGAGTGTGCTGATCTAGGTTTAGTTTTTAGATACTTTTGAGCTTTATTTCTCAAAAAGTAGTCCAATATACCAATTTTTGTATATTCAACTAACATTTTTGAATTATAATAAACCGCTAGCTTTAGGCAGCCTTCATAAAATTGATCTGCTGTTTCAGGTCTATCAGTGTACTCAGCTATTGGTAATCTATAAGGTTGATTAGTATCTGCTATTCTTCTAAAAATAATTGCAGAACCCATAGATTCAGATGCACCTGCTTCATCTTGATCATACGAGTCAATACCACCAACATCTAAACCAGACAAATGAGTTTGTGGGTGATGTAGTATTTTATAAGGTCCGTGAGGGTGAGGCGTAAACTTAACCTCATTAGTTAATCCATTATCATCTATTACCCAATCAAGACATCCAGTTGTAATATGCTGCTCTGGATCTGCTAGTGTTTGAACTCTAGCTCTCTGCTGATTAAGCAATGCTATGTCAAACCTAGAACCTTTTGTTTTTAGGAAAGCCTCCTGTACAGTTAAAGGGTAGTTTTGTAAATGTAAATTATACGCTTTACTATCCCCACCACCATCTAATATCTTTTGACGCTCTCCTTCTATATATTCATAAGCTTTCTGCTCATCATCAACTCCAGTCTTAGGACTAAAGAATCCGTGTAATGCTCTTGATGCAGGAATAAACATCGGAATAAGATTAAATGCATCAGCATTATAATACATATCCATAAAGTCAGCAGAAGCAGCGTCAATATCACCACCAGTACCACCCACTACAGGAACTCCGTACTGCATTGCCCCATCCATAAAACAAGCTTTCGATGACATGTATGCATTCTTCAGCCTCTTAAACTCCCCTGCCTCTTCAAATATCATTATCGACAAACGCTCACCTTTATATACTTCTGGATCATCCATAGTTCTACAGTGTATAACAGACTGATAGCCTCCTATCTCCCAACGCCCTTCAGCGTTTTTCTGCCTATACCCTGCTCGCAACACATCCTTCGTATCCTTTAACCACCCATGCCGAAAATTTGGATGTTGATTCATCAACCCTTTTTTTGTTTTCTCAAAAAACGAGTTAGCTGTAACACCTAATCCAGCCGCAATTCCGACCTCGGAATGCGGAAAGAATGTAAATTCATGCCCTACTAGTCCAGAGTTCATATAAGAAAACCCTTTATCCCTAGCCTTAATTACAATCATACCCTTACCTTCCTTACGACAGGTATCAAATAGCATAAAGTACTCTTTATCCATATCTCGATACCACGGATATATAAGGGATTTACGGTTTGAATCCGAACCATCATTACCAAGAATCATGTAGTAATTCAGATACCAGTAATAGTTACCAGGTATCCACTCTCCGCCAGGGGGTTTATAACCGTGAATACACCTATGCATCTCTTCTTCCCAATAATCTTGATAAGCAAGACTACTTACGTCTAGATTGGGATGCCCATTATTAGGTATAGGCCTGTAGTGTTGTACGTTGAATTTCTTAGGCATCCTTAAGTCTTACAGCTCTATCCTCTAAAAAGCTCAGAGTCTGTTCACCACTAATTGTTTTTCTCTCTCCTCTACGCTCAATAGCCTCTAAGAGAACAGTTCTTGTTCCCAGCAGCTTCTCTATACCAATCATAACCTTCTGCAACTCTTCTGCAGTCTCCTGATCTAAGTGCCAATTATTAATCAATGTAGTGTACTGGTCTATCTTCTTGTTGAACGCCTCTAACTGATCGTCAAGAGGATCTCTTTGTAGTTTGCGATACTTCTCTATACCTGCCTGCACTAAGGGATGTTTAATGTCAGCCCAAGAGGGCTTCCCAAAGATGTCCGCTATAATCTGTCGATAACGATCTTTCTCATTCAAATATCTATAAGGTGAATCATAGTCTTGACTCAGAGCTATAAACTTCATAGCTTTCTGCCCTAACTTTTTTTCCTTTAATACTTTTTGGAACTCTGGAACGGCTAATACACCGTTGTCCTCATCTATTATGTCCTCTCCTTTCTTACTTATCTTTAATAGATACATTTATACTTTATCTAATTTGTACTTAAGCAAAAAGCTCCCTACGTCTATGCCATCAGAATAACCAACAGGCACCTCTACCTCTTCGTAATCATTCGTTAGCTCATTATAATATATATAATTTAAAGTCTCCACTATAGGATCATTAAAATATATACCTCTTTCTAGTATCTTATAATCATGATCTATTAGCCAAGTATCTATCTCATTATCTAAAGCTATACTAGGTGCGAAAACTGAAAAATCATCTGTTGTATATACTAGTTCTAAGTCTCCCTTCCCATTTCTTTTTATATTTCCAAACGGAGTTTCTATAAAACCTTTCACGATGTCTTCTAGTTTAGGCATTAGTATTTTGGCTTTCTAGGCTTAGTCTTAGGCTTTGTCTTTGTTTTAGGTTTTGAATATGCCATTAGTATTTGAATTTAGGATTATTATTACGTGCTTTTTTTCTCATACAGGATTTACACTTACAACCTGATTTACATTTCTTGTTTGATTTATGCATATCGCAAATATAAAAAATTTTTTTTAGTTGTGAATGTGTGATACCCTCTGCTGCACACCCCGTGTGCTTCCCAAACTTTTGGCTACCGCCATCTATTTATTCAAAAATCAATTCATTTTCTAACTTAACACACACACATTATGTCATTATTCAAAGAAGTAATCGGACAATTCAAAGACTATGGTGCTATCAAAGCAGCTCAATACAAGACAGTAAAAGCAATGTGCCAAACAGTAAAGCACTACAAGAAAGAAGGGAAAGCAGTATCGATGGATGCGTATAAAAAGAAACTAAACGGTATTAAAGATAGCGTAAAACATATAACTAGCGATAAAGAACGAATGCATGACGTAGCTGTTGTAGCAGATGCTATAATGGTAGGCGTTGGAGCAGCTATCGTTGGTGTAATTATAAACGATTAACGAGTGTAAACGAGTGATACACTCTAATCACCCCAAATATCACTCAAAAACCTATTATTTAATCACACAACTACTATCTATACAGCCTGACTAGAGTACGGTGCGGAAAAGAGATTTATCTCATTCTACCCGTTGTAAACAGTGCTATGTATTTAGTAGTTCTATTAACTATTAACTAAACAATTAAACTTAGAAATTATGAACAAGTCAATTCAAGAAGAGTTAAAATCATTATTAAATGATGCAAAAAACAAAGTAAACAAAGAAATACATCACTATTCACTTGCAGAAATGAAGCGAGATGTAATGAAAACTGCTGTTGTAACATCAACTGCTTTGGTTACTATCATACTTGCATGTGCAACTGGTGAGTAATCACTTTATCCCTTGGAACAAGTGTTC
>Ga0181413_1000591_pt1 | contig 11221 bp, 18 predicted proteins | sample 36SPOviralmetaG_FD_130111 | JGI IMG/M metagenome (GOLD analysis project Ga0181413, IMG submission 130111) | Marine viral communities from the oligotrophic San Pedro Time Series (SPOT) site, San Pedro Channel, CA, USA - 36 SPOT_SRF_2012-09-28 | ecosystem: Environmental > Aquatic > Marine > Strait... | reverse complement strand
GCATGCAGCGCATAACACCTGACAATTCAGTTATTAAGTCAAATGCCTAGTTAGAAGATTGAATATTTACATTGCAGCTAAATCTTGCTTCAGTGCTACCAAAACCATCATCTACAAGAGTATTCGCATATTTACTAGCAGTTACAAAAGAAAATAAATCTAAATTACTGTCAGTTATATGATCGCCAAATCCATAGCGCGTGTTAGTTAAAAGATCTAATAATACCATCGCTGGACAGTTTGTATAAACCGCTGAACCCATAACACCATTGAATATATAACCACTTGGATATACGATTCTCCCAGTTGCATTATCAACAGTTGGTGTGCCAGAACTAGAAGCACCAGCACCCGGTATGCGTACTTTAATTCCACGAATACGGAATTTTCTTCTAGGTATTGAACTAAATTGCTGAGAATCTAATCGAATAGAGTTATAAGCTGAGTTTGCATAAGTTGAGGCATCATCAACAATTTCAGAAAGGCTTGTCCATTGGAAAGAATCAATCAAAGACGAACTTGTACTATCTGCTGTAATTCTTGAAACCCTAATATCAACTGGAAAAGCGCCTGTAATTAAAACTGAGAAATCTTTTTGGTACTGGTCTGCGGTTCTTCCTGTGACTGTGTCCGTATGAAGATCGGTAAAACCACCAGAGTTGTATTGAACAGAAATTTTATATTGAACTGTAGAGCCTAATAAATCTCCCTCGTCTGTTGCTTTTTGTATTTGAGGAAAAGTAATTGAAACTTTTACCCTATCTACATTTGTATTTGTTATTTGTCGAGTAACAGGAGTTGCAGCAGTAACAGTCACACCAACAGGAGTAATAGAAGAGCTACTTTCTATGCCATCAATTTTTGTTTGGTTCGAGGTTCCGAATCTAGAGTTAAAAGTTACGTCTTGATAATTGAAGTCTGTAGTCTCTGGACTAGCAGAAGTAGCAGTTGCTTTTAATATTGGTGTGTCATTAAGAAAAACGTCTTTTAAATATGCGTTTGTATAAGCTGTTGATGTTTTATCTGTAATGCCTTCTTTTGATGCACTTGCACTGCCTTCTATTTCACCTTCAGAAATTAGGTCAAGAAAAGTTGCAAACTGCTTGCTGTGCAGTGTATCTGGGGTTCTAGTCGGTTGTCTTGGTGGTGGTGGTGAAGGTGGACCCCCAGCACCTCTAATAATTTTTTTATTATCGGTCATACTTGTACCTGTTCAGTATCAATTCCACCTGAGATCACGACAGACCCGGTTACGATTTCTCCATATACAATCGGAACTGGAGTACCAGCCCGACTTGTTTGTTGAGTTCCAGAAAAGCTAAAAGATATTCGCGGGTCTTGTTCTGAAGTAAATTCTTTTGGTTTTGGTACAGGGAATAACATTCCACTAACGCCGCCAAGAACTAAAGCAGCACCGAGATAACTTGCAGCAGTACCGATAGTTGCATACAAACCAGCATTTGCTACTGGACCTCCAAAAATACCGAAGGCAGTATTACCAAACAAACCACCGCCGGGCATCATCAAACTAAAACCTATTAATGCAGCACCTAATAAAACTTTTCCAAAATTACCACCCGCACCTGTGATAACTGGTACAAATTTTATATCAGATTTACCTATCGGATAATGTAAAGCGTCTGTATCTAGTTCTTCTTTGTCAATCAATACTTTGTAGTATCTATTCGACATATATGACTCAAGATCAGGAAAATTATTTATTAAAAAACTTACTGCCTGCGCTGTTGTGCTAACTTGTACCTCAAATTCTTTATGACCTACGAACTCTGCCAAGTCTCCATATAATTTAACTTTACGAAGCATAACGGTACCTCTTGCCAGTACATTTGAACAACCATTCTGAATATGGTTCTTTACAAGATAGTCTATCTGCTAAATGATGTAAAACCATATCACCAAGAAAAATAGCTACATGATTTAAAGTTGGGTACATTATAGACATTAATAAAACATCGCCAGCTTGTAACTTTTCATCTGGTTTTAGTTCAATAAACCCAGCTCCAGTTGCATAATATTCAAATAATGGTTTTTCTAAAAACTCTTGTGGAGTAACAGGTCTTTCATAATCTTTAAGTTCTATATTTTTATCTTCTTTATACCAATCTCTCACTAAACTCCAACAATCGGTAACACCCCAAACCCAAGGTCTACCAATCAAAGGCGCTTTGTAGCCAGTAGGTTCATAAAAGCCCCATTGTTTTGTCTTTGGATTAACAATATGCCAAGGTAATCCACTTTGTTCACAACTAAGTTTATCTGCTTCTGAAGCTGTTGCGGGTGTTGTTGGGTGGCTATGAATTATAGCAATAATATCTCCTGTGTTATCTGCTTTTACATAATCTTCTGGGTCTAAAATAAAACATTGATGAGCAGTAATAGCTAAATTTCTACAAGGAAAATATCTTTCTTTACCTTTTATGTTTAATAACAGTCCTACAGATTCTTTAGGGTCTTGTTGTTGCGCGTGAATAAGCGCATCATCTTGCCAAGTCATACACCAATAGTACCAATAGAGGGAAACTCAGCCCGCGTACATTGTCTTTTTGGCGCTCTAATGCCAGCCAAATCAAACACCGCAGCTAGTTCAAATGTAACTATCTCTCTATTTTCTTGTGATTTTCTGTCTATTTGATATATTTCTTGCGGAAACTCAGCATTAGTGTCTGGGGTTCCATAAGGATTAACACCGCCTACAAAATTTACAGCATCAATAAATTTGGCAAGAGTCCTAATACGTGTAACTGTCGCCCCGGTTAAGTCATTTCCTGTCGTAGTTTCGTTAACAGTAAGCAAAATAGATGTGATTGTGCCTAGTGCATTACTAACTGTCAGCGTTGGTCTTGGTAACTGTCCTTTTTGGTACTTAAAACCATCTACTTCAATCGGGAATCTTTGATAAGAATTACCTTTCCAAACGATTTCGCCGTTAGAATTTAAACTACTGCCCGCGTGAAACCTATAAGTTGATGCAGAACCATGTAAAGCTGAAGTTGTAGATAATTCAAAAAGCTCAATAATCGAACTAGGGTTTATATTTTGAAGATCACTAACAATCGCAGCTGTACTCATGGTTCAAAAACCTCTCTAAAAGTTGCATTTATTGTGGCTCTGTTTAGGTAAGGTATTGTTTTTGTCCAGCTTTCACATACAAATTGTCCAGCACCAGAAACTGTAACAGATACGTTTCCACTATTTGTAGCACTTGAAGCGGCTGTAACTGTTAATGTATTTGCATCAGCGGCAGTAGCAACAATAAAAGTACCATCTGTAGCAGACCCAGAAGTGTAGTCTATCACTACTGTTTCGCCGATTGCTATACCATGATTCGTGATTGTAATTGTAACTGTAGTACCTGATTGTGAATAAGTACCAGTTTTTGTAAAGCCTTCACCCGGTGGAGTGAAAGTAAAACTAGCAGAATCATTAGCTCTACTATCTAAAAATGCCTCGATAACATCTGCATCAGTTTCTGAAACTTCAAATCTTAAAGAATAAATTTTAGGATTTTGATGACTAGCCAGCCCGAATAATATTCTGTGTTCGTAGCCATCGCCAAATCTTATGGTACGAGTTGCTGGTGCGCTTCTTTTTGAAACACCATATTGAGGATTAATCGAGGGAAAAGTTGCCATTATGCTAATAAACCTCCGGGTCGTTTTTGGTTTACAAGTTCTGCAGTTATAGCAGCACTAAGAACGTGACCTAGTTGCCTGCCTCTGTTTTCATCGCCTTCTACAGAAGAACCCGAAGCATCAACATTAACAACTACATTAGTACCACCACCTGTAGAAATGCTACCGCTTGAAGATGGTGTAAATATTTCAGGTCCACGTTCCCCGACCATATAAGAAGAACCTCTCATTACTGCACCGCCATTCGCCCTACCACCACTTAAACTAAAGAAACTACCAATACCTCCTCCCAAGCTCCCCAGAAAAGCATTAACCCCATAAGTAATTAAAGACCTCTGAATCTGGCTAAAGACGCTTCTAGCCACATCTCCGAGGGTTCTAGTACCATTTATTGCTCCTTCTATCGCGTCTACTAATCCTGTTCGTATAGACATTGACATATCAGTATAAAGTTTTGTTAGCTCTGTAACCTGATCAAATTCTTGGCTGTTTTTATTTAAAATTTGGTCAATAATACTCAATCTATCTTTTTCAGCAGTTACAGTTTTTTGTACCTCTGCGCCTGTTGCCGCTTCATTTTCTAAAATTAAAATTTGTGCATTAATTCGTTTTTCTAAATCCATAGCCATTCTTTGTATTTCATTCGTAATTTGAATCGCGTCTGGAATATCATTTGGCCTTATTCGTGTTGTCTGATTACTTATCCCAGTTACAACTTTCATCATTCGATTTAAAGTTGCGATGTCTTGCACCCCTTCTGGTTGTATGCCACCTAAACCCGCTTTGAATCTGTCTACAGCTTCAAAAGTACCTCCAAGAGTTAATGCCGCACCACCTTTTGCAAGTTGTCTGGACGCCTCCCCTACGACTAGATCATTCATTAAAGCTATGGCTTCTGCAAATCTGCTAACCAAATCATTTACCGTATCGAGAATACCTTTCAAAGAAGGTCCCAAAGCCTTATCCAGTACTCGTACCAAGTTACCGATTTGATTGACAAGGTTACTAAATTGTTGAGACAAAGTACTTTGAAACTCTTCAGTTGCTTTAAGAGCCACCCCAGCAGCGTCTGCCTGATTTAATAAATTTTGATTAAATTTAACAAGATCATCATTAATAAGCGGGAATACAGCCTTCATAGCCTCTACACTTCCAAACAGTTTTGCTAATTGTTCCGTTGTCGCACCACTTTTTGCTATTTCTGCCAAAATTCCCTCAAAACCTTTCGATTCTAAAGCAGCTGCATTAAATGAAATTCCTAGTTTTTTAGCAATTTTTTCTGCTTCCCCGGTAGGCTTTAATATTGATACGATTGCTTGGTTTAATCCTGTAAATGTCTGTTCTACTGGTACACCTTGCGCTGTAATTGTAGCTATAGCAGCGTTTAATTCATCAATACTTATACCCGCCGCTGAAGCTGTAGGTGCGATTCTACCTATCTGCCTTGCGTATTGGTCAACAATAATTTTACCGTCATTTTGTGTTTGTATAAATCCATCTACTATTTTTGCTGCCTTGTCTGATTCCAAGCCGAAAGCGTTCAAGACACTTGTAACAGCATCAGAAACAGTACCAAGCTCTGACATTCCACCAACAGCACCTAAAGCTGAAGCCTCAAGTACTTGTGAAGCCTCTGCTGCGTCTGTAAAACCCGCTGAAGCTACGTCATAACTAGCTGCTAATAATTCTGTTTGGGAATATGCGCCTTCTAAACTATTGCTTAAATGTAAAAGATTATTTGAAAGTACGTCTACATCAACTCCTAAAGTTTTTACCGCTGTCCTTGCTTGCTCTGCTTCATTAAAACCTTTGAAAAAATTTCTAACACCACCAGCTACCAGTAAACCCCCGGTTAAAAATCCAAACGCCTGACGTAAACCGCCAACCGATTTTGTTAATTGGTTTGATGCTCCTTGAGCCTGACGTAATCCACGAACTGCTTGTTGTGAATTAACTCTCAGGTCAATATTTGAAATAGCCACAAATTTACCTGATTAGTTACCGAGATCGCGACTTTGATTCTTCAATGTGTCGTTTTTCTCTTTCTGCCTTTAGTTCAAAATAAGCTGCGTAGAAAATAAATTCTTGGTCAGTTAATCTTGTTCTAAGTTCGCCAACTGTCATGCCTAGTTCGCAAGATAAGAAAAACTCAAAATTAAGCCAACTATCTTGCTCTAGTCGTTTTTTGCTTCGCCTAACTCAGGTTGATTTTCCATACCGAACAAAAATAATTCAAGTTCGTTAAGAATTCTTTCTGGTAGTTCGCGTTGTAGTTTTGGTGCATCAGCTAAAGCAAAAGCCTTTGTACCATCTTCCAATTCAGCAAGTTGGCACAACACACGCGTACTAATTGCAAGTGCATCTGCACTATTTGTAGCCGCGTTTGCTGCGATTCTGTCAGACCTAGTTAGTGGTCTGAAATATAAGTCGACTACTTTGTTACCAGCTTCGTCTTTTAGTTCAAACTTACGTCTTTCTCTAACGTCAAAAGCGGTTGTTAGTAAATCAACAGTGCGAGGATTTGGTGTCATAAATTAAACAGCAGAAGTAATAGCACCATTCGAGGTAAATGATACTGTAATGGTTTCTAAATCTCCAACAGAAGCGCTAAAGTCAGTGCTTGTAACAACTCCTGAGAAAGAAAGTTTTTTAGATCCTGACGTATCGAGAAATAACTCGAATACTGCGTCTCCAGCATCTTCAGCGACAAGACAATCTTCTACAAAATTTTCTGTTTCGTTGCTTGATGCAGCAGTATAGAGAAGTTCTACGCTACCAGTAGCAGAGATTAATCCACCAACATAAGCTCTAGAGGTGTCGCCATGATCGGTACACTCTAAAAGTTCTTTGTTTACAGTGAGTGACCAGTTTCTTGTACTAACAACAGCCTCTGTAGTGCCAGAGCTGTTTTTAAAGTTAACTGATCCCTCTTCACCACGATAAAATGCCATGATTTAAATTTAGGTTAATTGTCTACATATTAACCCTAAGAACTAGGATTAACAGTAGTAGAAGTTTTCTTTGATTGTTGTTTCGCCATGTACTGCTTACAACGTGGGTCCCAGAGTGCTGGGTTTCGTTTGCCCTTGACTGCTTCGATAGCGTCAAGCATTTCTTCAGTAATTTCAGTCATAATTCCTCATAGGCTTCAAAGGTCATTCTAATTTGTGTTTGAAAAAACCCTTCAGGTTCAGGGTTTGTAACAGGTGCGGGTCCAATAACTGGGTCAAAGACAACACCTGAAACGACTTGTCTATTATACAAATCGCGAATACGCTTCCCAATCACATAATTACCCCCTGCACCTATGCTTTGTCCAGTAAATATATTGATTGTAACAGCACCAACAACTTTGTTATCGGAATCACTCGTACCACCCAAACTTAAATACTCTCCCTCTCCAAAAGCTAATAACATTTGAACCCAGCTACTACTTGGTGTTGGTGTATAACTTTGGTTATAAAAAATAACCGGGATGGCGGGGCTAGATGCTAATTCTGTATTTAGCCTACCTTCTACAACTCCTCTTACTGTGTTTAAGTCTATTGCAGCCATTATGTCCTCCTAAGTATCTTTTGATATTCTTGTTGCGCCCACCCTTCTAACTCTTTTGAAATAACATCTACCCAAGGTCCAGATTGTTGGTCGCTTCCAGTTCTTCCCGCCGCCTTCCATGATCTTGGTATGCCCTGACCTGTACCTGATAGCGCCTCTGCATAAGGTAAATTGTTGTGGATATGATAAACATTGCCAATCTTTTCTGCAAAGCCAGCAGCATAATTAGAGCCTTTTGGTGGTGTTATCCCTTTTTCAAAAGGTCCATCAATATTTGCTTTGCCGTCTGGTGCATTTTCTCCAATTTGCCAATCAGACCGAAATCTACCAGTATCTACCGGGCTACCTAATTTTGCTCTCGCATCACTTTCCAATACAACAGCCCTGAGAAGTTGGTTTATCTGAAACTCCATGTGACCGCCTATTCTTTCTGGTGGTATTATCATCATTTTCTTAAATAAAACTCAAAAGATAAAACTACCTCGCCACTTCTATATGTTCTGATTCTTATTATTTGGTGAACAACGCTACTAATTACCACTCTGTCTTTAGTTGTGGGTGTATAAGCCAAAGTATTAGCGGCAACAGTACATTTCAAGTCGCCAGCCTGCACTAAATCGTTAACCTCTCTGTCGTTTACGTCTTCTAAAACACCTTTTGTTACTGTATCTGCAGTACTTTCAGTAATAACCCCAGTAGAATCATTGTAGCTACCGGGCGTTACTCTTCTTACAGTTACAGCAGCACCAACTCCGGGTATCTCAGTAACCTTATCAACTACCTTTTTTAGTGCAGCAGCGAAAGAGGCCATTAGAGTCTATAAGCGATAACTTGACCACTAGCAAGAGTGATACTTGTAATTACACCTTCGATTTCAGACGCAACACCCATAGTAATGCCATTGACAGTAGAAGAACCATTTTCTGTGATTACTTCAGATACTAAAGTTACCTCTGCGGCAGCAAGGCAATGTATTTTGCCAAACCTTCCAGTGTGGGCATCTGTGTTTGTGATGATAATGGCAGCTGGATACTTGTAATCCATAAATTAACTCCTTTTGATTGATACGTTACCGGGTCCACTGATTCGTAGACCAGTGAAGTACCGCTCGAACATTGGCGGTACTCTATCAGCGCCAACAGCGCCATATTTATCAGGTTCAACAGCAACGCCGCCTACACCTACTCTCTTATAATCTTCTAAACCAGATAATGACAATCCATCTTTGTTGTTATTAAGATATACAGCTAGTTCTACTTGTGCCTCTTGAACTTCTGGTGGTACTTCGGTGTCAGTATAATAATCTGTCGTTATTCGGTAAGGATGTCCAGTTGCATAAGTACTTGTAAATGTATCTGGTTTTCTAACTCCCTGTCTAGGCCATTGTAATGCTTGTGTATCTGTTGCTCTTGCGCCAAGAAATCTTTCCCGGTCAATACGTTTTGTAGCGCTAACTAAAGCTCTGTTTTTGTTGTCGTCAGTAGCACTATCCCACGCCGCGGCATCAGTGCCTAATACAAGACCTTCAATTAAAGAGTTTGCTGCAGCTAATGTCAGATAGCTATTTGCTGTTGCGCTTCCTACTGTTGCTACTATTGTTATCGCCATTTAGATCAAGTTGTTTAGACTTAGGTTTTGTTTTTTTAGGAAGAACCGAGGCCACAAAAGCAGCCTCCTGTTCTCGCTTACGTTTGAACGCAAATATTCCCATTAACCAGCCTTGAAAACCATATAGTTCAAGACGATAGCCTCACTAGCTGAAGAGCCAGATACATTACCAACAGAAATCTTAAAAGACCCATCAGCAATAGTATTAGCTTGGACAACATAAGTTCCAGCTGTACCAGCAGAACCATGATTCACTTGAATTACATCCCCTGAACTAACTTTTGAGTTAGTGACAGTGAAAGTAACTTCAGCAGCGGCAGCTAATGCAGCATTGTTCATAGTGATCGCCCCAGCGACATTATTTAATGTCACAGCAGTACCTTTATTGGTTGCTTGAGTCACAGAACCTGTTTGTGCTGTTACAACTCCTAAAGCAGAGCCTGCAGCAGCTTCAAATAAACTTGGCATAATAATTTACCTCTAATCCATTGTAGAAACGTTAGTTGCCCTAACAATCCCTAGGTTTTTTGTCTCGTAAACTTTCGACCAGTTGCTTACAGTTTCAAGTTGTGCCTGAGTTGGGTTTGTTGTTGTAACAGCCCACTTAGATCCAACCGGGTGGTAGCAGTAATGCAAGTCAATAGACATAGCATCAGATTTAGCCAGAATGTCTCTGTCTGTCTCTGTTGTTAATCCAGCTTGCTCGCCACTAGCTACAGCACCTGCAGTAAAGAAATATGTTGAATACTCTTTAGAAGATCCAGAACCTGTTGTAGCAACATCGTCTGAAACGATTACACGCAATCCGCAATATGTAGGTACAGTTCCGTTTCCACCATATGCAGGGGCAATAGTACCACCTGATGCAGTAGCAGAACCGCCATTACCATCAGAGGCTAAAACGTAATCTACTAATTTTCTCTCTACGAGATCGTAGTACACAGCTGAATGCATACAAACAGCCGCTAGTTTGTCGCCTTGATCTCCAAGGATAGACTTAGCTTTTGCAACGTGTCTTGGTGCTAAAACTGTTGGTGTATCGCCAGAGCCACCATCAATAGTTAGTCCAAAAAATGCAGCGTTTGAATCTGTTGAGTTAACAGAACCAAAAATACCAGATAAACAAGCAAGTAAATCTTTCTGTCTTTGGTTAGCTATGTAAGCACCGATCTTTTGACCGATTGCTCCCATTGGGTCAGAACCCGCTGCAAGTGCAGCTAAATCTCTAGATTCAAAAGCACGACCTCTGTGTAAAATTACACCAACTTGTTTGCCAGTTGTAATCTTACCGGGTGTTAATGAACTTGAATCAGATAGAACCTCAAAATCTCCACTTAAGTTTGCAGAGAAAAAAGGTACATTTATTAGATCACCGCCCTCAGTAGCGTTTAATTCAGCCATAGGTTGAACAACACCACTCGCTAAGAAACTATCTCTTGCTGTGGTTTGTTCTATGACATACGGCGTAAACACCTCTGGGATGATCACATCACTACGGAGAGTAGCCATTGAAAATCTTTGGATAAAGTGTACGATATTGCGGGCGCAGCCCTACAGACTTTGGCGCAGCCTAGTCTAGTTACAGTTCATAATAACCAGAAAACACCGAAATTAACAACTATTTCTTTGCTTGGTCTCTTAATCTTTCGTATAAAGCTCTATCAACTTGCCATAATCTTGTTTGTTCTGTAAGATTTCCACCATTTTCAAATGGGTTTTTTTCCATTCCTATTGGTAATGTATTTGTTGATTTCCTGCCAACTGGAGCGCCTGACCCTCTAGCTTGGTCTGTCTTCTTCATCCAATCAGGTAATGTCTCAGCCCACTGTGCAACTGGGGTTTCTTCATATCCATCAACAACTACAACTGTGCCGTCTTCTCTTCTTTTTATTTGATCTGGACTAATTTTAGTTTTTAAAACCATCTCCGGGTCGTGAACAATATCAGCTAAAGCAGAAACTGTAGGAGTAATTAATTCAAGTTCTTTAATCTTAGATTCGAGATGTTTTATTTTGTCATCTTTTGTTGCAGATGCTTCTCTAAATTGTGTATCTCTAGCCTGTAGCGCTTCAGAATACTTTCCTTTAGCCTCCAGTTCCGCTTGTTCAGCCTTTTGTTTAAACTCTAGTAGTTTTTGTACGTCTGTACCATCGGGCATTGTAGATAGCGTTTGCTCTAGCTGCTGGTACTTTTTCTTTTCGTCTAATAATTGTTTATTTTTTGTGTCCATTGATTGAACGCGACCTTCAAGATTTTGTATTTTTGAAAGTAAAGCTGTTAGCTCTTCTGAGGTGTTACCAGTTGGCGCAGCCTCTTGGTTTGTTTCTTCTGTCATACCCGCAAGGTAAGTTTGTTCACATATTAGCTTACCATTTCACTTTGTCAGCCCAATAAGCAGCAGACAT
>Ga0181413_1000588_pt1 | contig 11234 bp, 13 predicted proteins | sample 36SPOviralmetaG_FD_130111 | JGI IMG/M metagenome (GOLD analysis project Ga0181413, IMG submission 130111) | Marine viral communities from the oligotrophic San Pedro Time Series (SPOT) site, San Pedro Channel, CA, USA - 36 SPOT_SRF_2012-09-28 | ecosystem: Environmental > Aquatic > Marine > Strait... | reverse complement strand
TTCATCACTAACATCACTAAATACACTAGCTTCTATATTGTCACCATCTACTAATAATTTCATAGGTTCATAAATTCTTAAATTATCTCCACCATATCCATATTCACCTGTTTGTAAAAATCGAATTATTCTATCTGCTTCTGATTTCCCAACAATATTTGTAAAGTTCATTTTTGTTTTTTCAGCTACTACTTCTTCAATTAGCTTGTCTCTATTTTCTTTTGTAATACCTCCCATTCTTGTTAGCTCTGCAATAACTCGTGATTCAATTGAAGGTAAAGATGTGTTACCAAAGAAATCATTAGTCTCTTTTTCTTTCTCTTCTATTGCCGTAGGTACACCTTCTAGCCCACTTTGATTTTGTTTGATTATTTCAGTATTTACATCATCTTGGGCTGAAGAAGGATTTACAAGTGTATTTAATTGATCAACAAGTTTTTCTTCGTACTTTGCTTGAAGCTCTGAATATTTAAGTTCAAATTTATCAAAACCTGCATCTTTGTTTTGTAGTCTCCATTCTCTAAATTCTGTTTTTAAATCTTCAGTATTTAATTTTATATAGCCAAGCATTTGATCTTTTCTTAATGTTTGATAAATTTTAAATTTATTATTTGTTTCTAATTGCAATTTTGCTCTAGTTTCATATCTAACAAAATATGAGTTAAGATCTTCAAAAAGCCCTTGATCTACAGAACCAGTTAAAGTAATTAACTGATTAAGTAAATTTAGATTTTTTTGACTTGGAGGTGTTTCGGGGTCTAAAAACCAACCTATTGCTGCTGCTCTTGCAGATGATAAATCTCCATACGCACCACTATATATATTCTTTGTTACTTGTACATATCTTTCTCTAGTATCACCATCTAAAGCTGTTGCATTAGTTTCTATTGCTGCTGCTTTTTGTGGATTAGATCCTTTAATTCTTTCTAATAAGTTTGCTGCTTCATCTCCTTTATTTGCATTAAGTAAATCAACATATAATAATAAATTATTATTTAATTGTTCTTCTTTTATTCTTTTAGCTTCTTTTATTAATCTGCTATCTTTTTTGGCACTATAGTCTTCAACACCTTCTGTAAGTTTGTTTCTAGTAGAAATAAAATCTGGATGATTTGTAAGATTTAATTTACCACCAGCACCATAAGGAAAGAATTGTGCAAATCCAAACAATTCTCTAGCAAGTTCTTCATCACCTGTCTCATAACCTATCTCTTGTGCTTTGGCTGCCAAACTATCTAATATAGATTTATTAAGAGTTGATCTTTGAGTTTGAGTAAGACCTAGTTTATTTATATCATTTTCAAAAGTTTCTATCTGATTCATCATCAATAAAAATTTCTTTTTATTAAAACCATCTTTTTGACTTAGGCTGGCTGAATACATTTCAAGAACATTATTGGCAATATTTGTAGCTGACGCTTCTATATTTGTAAATTCAAGTTTTTGATTTTCTTTTAATGCAAACTCATTAATTTTATCTTTTGCGTCTATAAGATAAGGTAAAAACTTTTTAGTAAAAGTATCTTCATCAATATCACCAACAGCATCTATAACTTCATTTATCTGTCCACTTTCCCAATCTTTATATTCTTGAGAATCTAATGTAAAACTTGATAGTGGTTTACCATCAATATTTGTTGTGCGGTAAGAATTTTTTAATTTTGTTTCTAAAGTACCACCTAAAATTTGTGCTTTACTTCTTCTGAAAGCTCGATCATAAAATATATTTCCACCAATCAATTCACCTGATTTTAATATTTTTGTAGTTTCCTTAAAATCATCTAACGAACCATCTAACGCATCATTTATGGCTTTATTAGCTTCTTTTTTGGCTTCTTGTTCAATTCGTGTACCAATAAATTTTTGTAAGTTAGGATTTACTGCCTGTAAAACACTCGCTAATTCTTCTGCCCCTGTCTTTGGCAATACTCTTGGCGGTGCTACAAAAGTATCTACAGGACTAGCTGCTGATCTAAAGGCTGTACTTTGAAAACTTGAGGTCATGCGAGATTAGCAATAGAAGTGTAAGAATTAAGACCTGATGTGGCTACATTAAGTAATACAGAACCTAATGAAGGTATCTGATTATATGCCTGATTTATATTGCTTTGTAATTCATTACGTCTATTATCTCTTTGTGCAACAAGACCATCAACATTTCTTCTATATTGTTTAGTTGCTGATTCAAGTGCTTGATTTATAGATTCTCTAGCATTTGCTGACTGTCTTTCTGCATCACGCAGTAGATAACCAACAGTAAGACCTGCCTGTTCTGATGCTATGGTACGACCTCTAGCCTGTAATCCTTCTATAGTTTTTGCTAAATTTTCTTGTGCTGACGAAGCTCTTGTTTCTTTTAAGTTGTCTGCTAAAGCTTCTTGTTGTGCTGAAAAAGATTGTTCTGCTGATCTGTTTGCTATTAATGAAGATTGATATTGTTGATCGGCTGCTGCCCTAGCTGCATTTCTCTGTGAAATACCACTAGCCAAACCAAGACCTAAAGACCCAAGAAAAAGTCCTCCTTGCGTAGCAGTAAGTCCTAGTATAGGAACACACATTTAGGCAATCCTCAAAAATTCATAAAATGGTTTACTTTCTTTTCCATATTCTGCGTGATAATTAATAAAAGTAAACCCAAGACTTTTTAGCCATTTAATAGCTGTTGTATTCTCAGCATATACCATATTGTATAGCAAATTATAATTTTTCAATAGATCATCTACCCATTTCTTACCTTCTCTTACTAATTGTATTTTATATTTTCTATTACTAAACAACTCATCTGTTGTTATACACCATATACAACCATCACTTATCACACCACATAAACCCATTGGTTGATCTTCGTCACCAGCTATAGCTAAAACTTGTTGTCCATATAAATATGTTAGTCGTAGTGCATCTTCTGGTTCTTTTCCTGTTTGATAATAAGCTTCTATTTTATCCATCTCCCTCATGTTTTTACATACATGGTTAAGGTCATGTAAGTTTGCTTTTCTCAGATACCCCATTTAGACTCTACGACTTCTCATATAGAACATAGCTTCATATTCTGCACTTGATAACTGTGTTGGTAGGAAAGTGTCATTCTTAACATCTATATCTACTCTATCTGCCCTACTCATTATTGGTACTCTAAACGTACCTGTCTCTAGATTTATCTGACCGATAGCAGCAGACGCAGCACCTAACAGACGACCAGTAAATTTATGGGTACTTGTGTCTCTATTCTCAGGTGTTACCTCTACTTTAAAGAATCCTGTATCTTCAAACTTTATATAGAAGTGATGCAGTTGCAACCTGCCACTAATGTATTCACTTCTTTGACCTGCACCTTCTGTAAGTCTTTGTTGACTAAATCTATAGTGCATTAGGAAAGGTTCACCAATAATAAATTTACTATTTCTAAAATCACCATTAGCTGTAATGGTAGAGGTAGAACCATTTGAAGTGTTTGTTGTCTGTATCAGTTGTCCAGATTTTAAGGTAACTGTATTACCTTGAGGATTTACAAAAGTGCTTGTTTCACCGCTTGCCAAATATCTGCCAACAATATTCATATTGGCTCTTAATCTATAAGGAACTGTAAAGGTACTTACATCTGTGCTTGCGTTATAAGCAACAGAAACACCACTTGTTGCTTCTGTTACCTTATGGTCTAAATGAAATTCAAAGTCTGAATTAGTTTCTCTAAACTCTGCTTCAAAAGGTATCTTTTCTAATGACGTACCATTTGCTTCTTCTACTACACAAAACAAATCAGTACCAATAAAGTCTATATTTCTGATAGATCTGGCAGAATTAAAAGTATAAGTTGACCAGCTATTTAATATTTTCTGAAAGTTCTCACCATATAACCATCTGTTGATATATAGCTTGTTTGGATTATCAGTACCAAGCAAAACTAAAACATCTTCATTAGTAGATACAGCTAATTTAAAAACATTACTTGGTATTAGTCTTGGTACATGAATAGTAATATTACTAGCTTCTTTGATGGCTACATTTTCTTGTGTTATATATTCTCTTACACCAGCAAAATTACCTTTCTGAGTTAAGTAATAGATAGAAGAACCAGAACCTACAGGCTGTGCAGAATCACTAGACTCAAATTCTGTTGCTACTACTACGTTTGCAGTCTTTGGTGTCAACGTATCAGAAGAAGAGGTAAGAACAAATTGCGTTTGATCTGAGAATAAGATCAACTGTTCTCCCATAGTTACTGCGTGTTTAAGAATCGCAACTTTAGTATGAGAAGCACCAACGTCTATAGGGTCAGAATCTATAACAGATATAACTGTCTCAGGAAAGAAGTTAAAGAACTCTGCAACTCTTGATAAGACAACATTATCATCAGCTAAAAAACCTAATCTGTTTCTAAAGAAGAATACGTTATTGATAGTAGCTCCAATAAAAGAAGGGTTTGGTGCAGAATCTAAATCACCTACAGTACGTTCACCCCATTTCGGTAGTGTATAAGTAGTACCAGAGATGGTATAACTATCACCATCAACTCTTGCAAACCTAAAATTATTATCAGCCTGACGTATAAGAACGTGTGGCATAGTGTCATAGTTAAATTTAAAAGGAATACCAGCTTCTACAGTCTCTTCCCATTGCCCTTCTTCAAAAGCACCACCATTATTAGTAACAAACTTAACGTAATAGTTATCAAAGTTTGTAGCTTCATCTCCTTTTATTTCTACAACATATCCATTGGGTGAAACTGTTGGTAGATCAGTAAATCTCTGTACTGAATCTTTTACTACTGTTAACTGTGTATTACCTTGAGAGTCACTACCATCTATAGAAAAATTACTGCCATCATTTTTTTTGATATGTATTACAGGACCATTACGAGCAATCGTAAAACCTGTAAGACCAGAGTTAAGACCTGATACTAGATCAGAAGCAACTGTTGTTGTAGATAGTGTTGCATCATTTGTGGTGTCATCAGTAACAGTCACCCCATCTACAGTTATTGAATATGTAGTTTTATCTGATACTTGATTTATAAATACAACTGCTTGAGTTATATTGCCAGCACTTACCGCACTATCCATAGCGGTAGTCACGCTTGTATTTACAACAAAGGTAAAGTCAGCAATAGTAATAGTTTTTATGACACCTCTAGGGTTTGAAGTATTTAGGTAGGTAGTACCATCAGGTTTGTTTACTGTTCTTTCAGTACCATCTAGTTCATAGACTTTGACATTACCATTACTGAATACAGCTACATATCTTTCGCTTATATCTCTATTGATAGTTTGAATATGAACATTACCAATAGCAGAACTTCCTAATGAAGTAATGAATTGAGTTCCAGATCGTTTTGTAAGACCTTGTACTGGATTACTGTTGGCATTGTCCTGTATGTCAGCATGGTCAGCTTGCTTTGTAGAGTCAGCAGCTTGTGATACACCTCTTAGTAAAGTAGGTATTGCTCTTGAGACTACAGCCATAGTTATCTAATAAGTCCGTTTGCTGGTGAATAAGTATCAAAGACACTTGTTAATGAAGGATCACCTCTAAGTAAGTTGTGATCTCCATTTGCTAAATCTGTTTCCATTAGTATAGCTCTTGCTCTAGTTTCATCTTGTCCTGTATAAGTTCTTAATCCATCATCAGTAACTAATCTATCGACAAAAACTCTTGCAGCTTTGATGTTAATATATCTTCTTGCTGGTTCTGGTATCTCTTCAAAAGTTCTTAGATAGATAACAGTACAAATCAAATCTTCATCAAACTCAAACTTATTATTTAACCTGTCATATAATTTTAATCCACGTTGTATAGGATCAATCGTTGGGTGTTGATGTATGTTTGCATCAATCCTTAGAATGTCTTGTGATAGAGCTATTTGTTTAGAGTCATCTCTAGTAAGAGTTACATCTATCTCAGTATTAAAAGACCAACCTTCTGATTGGATCTCTTTATTAAATTCTGTAAGAGTTGATTGAGCTAGTTTTACATCTACAGGAAGAGTACCAATAAGACTGTTAACAGGTGATTCTCCTATGGCAGCCAACATAATGTTGATAGCTTCAAGTTCGGTGGTTGCAGCTACAGTCATTGTTTAGTACTTTTTTATTTTAAGTGAGTCTCTCCCACCTTTCTTCTTTTTCTTTTTCTTTGATGAATGATACATGGGATTAGTTAAGCTTTTTTAATTTTAAGAGATTTTCTGTTTTTTTTTGAAACTAAAGCTTTTAATTCAGTTTCAGAAATAGTTTTTGTTTTCATAGCTAATCTTTTTCGTAACGATACTTGTAACCACCATACTCATTATCTAATTTGTTGACCTTGTTCATAGCTCCTCTTAAACTTTTTAAAGGTTGTCCAACATACACTTTCGTTTTACCATCTCCGTAAAAAGTGTCTTCGTAAAAAAATACTCTATAAGGCATGACTATAAAAAAAGGGTATCTAATAATAAGATACCCTATAAATTGAAATTAAGAAGCAGATAACTTAATAGTAGCTGCACATTCTGGTCTTAGGATTCCATGACCAAGAGCATACTTAGCAACCATTAATGTACCTTGATACATAATTCCGTAGTCAGAACCAGAGATCTCAGTTGTCATATCCATTAGCTTAACTGTACCAACAGCAGACTTGTGGAAGACAAGACCAATAGTTTTACTATCGTCACCTGAGTAAGTGTTATTAGCACCACTTGGGTTAGATCCTACGTTTGCTTGAGGTACGTTATTAGACATCATTACAGGGATGCCAGCTACTTGTTGTACCTTACCAGAAGCAAACGAACCATTACCTTGTGGGTTAAAGTCAACGTCAACTGTTCTAGTAGCAGATTCAGCAAGTTTGTAGTACTCAGCAGGTGGTAATACACAGAAACGATCTGTTGGAGGGATGTCTCTTTCGTCAAATGTCTGTGCAATGTCATAGATAGCTGCTGCTATCTCATCACCAGTTACGTTTGCTGAAGCTGTATTACCATTAGCAAGTGTTAATACAAGACCACCATTACCACCTGTAAGGTTAGTAGATGCTCTTGAAGCATTTGCTATTTGCTTGGCTACGTTTTGATCGTATGTACGAGCAAGTGCTTTACCAAGCTCATCAGCGTAAGTTGCTCTTACGTCATAATGATTTTTTAGTTCGTCAATGTTCGCTACGAAACTTTGTGCAATTAGAAGATCATCTATGTTGATAATCTTTTCATTCGCCAAGATTTGGTTTGCTCCAACGAGAGGAGTACCTACGGTATGATAAGCCGCAGTAGCAGTTCCTAATACTGGAAACTGTGCTGACTTACCACTTGTAATAGTACGAACTGAATGAAGTTGCTCGTTGAAAATGTTATTTCTGGCAAACGCAGTTAGGACCTCCCCCGAAAAAATTTTAAGGAAAAGGGCATCAAAGCCTGTACCAGAATTATTAACCAAACCAAGGCGAGAGACTGTGGCGTTAGCCATAGGAAAACTCCTTGATTAATGTTTACAAATTTGAGTAACTAACTTCGTTTCAATCCTTTCTCACAAGTGGTATCTGACGCATCAGGCACTTAGATATTTAGATTTCTACTTTGTTAATTTATACTGACCCACAATTCCATTTGCGTAATGCAAGAGCTTTGCGAGTTAACTTACCATCTTTTTTTAATGGTCCTTTTGCTTTTGACATTCTTGCACAAAAAGATTTTCTTCTTGATTTTTGTCTAGGCGAAAGACCTGTCTTTTTTGTAACAGGTGCTTGCAAGTTTCCACCTGTTGCTCGGTTATATTTCCTACGACCAGAAGCAGTCAGACCCCCTGTCGGGTCTTTGTCCTTCTTGGTAAGAGATACTCCCTTAGACATAAAAGATGTAAGCTATTTAAAATATAGCATTATTACGCAATCTTTAAACTGCTTCTAGTATTTTTCTTTCTTCTATGTTGATAACTGATTTTTTTTGAACTGGTCTTAGCTGCTTTAAATCTTGCCTTTTCTTTACTACTCATCTCTCCTGTAGTTTTTGGAGTCTTACTACTAACTCTTTTAGAAGGTCTGCAAGCAGGGTAAGGTCTGCCTTTCTCATCCTTTCCTCTACCACAGTCTTTACCTGTTTTTACATCTACCCACTTTTCATCAAACCATCTTTTAAGACTCATTTGCCTACTTGTTTCTGTGCTTTGTTATGAGCAGATTTAAATGATGTACCTTCACGCATAAGCTTCTTCATCATATCCATGTGTTTTTTAGAATGATGCTCTGAATGTTTCTTCAGAGTTCTCATTTGACTAAGACTTAGCTTTGCCATTTTTCTTTTTCTTAGAACGTAAGATCATAAGATCTTCTCTAGTGATTTTACCATCACCAGTTTTGTCTAATTGTTTTTGTTTTTTAGATAAAGGCATAATTAAGTTTTACGATAACCTCCACCACGTTTCTTATAAGTTCTTACAAGCCACGCATTAGCATAAGCAGAAGGATAAACTCTAAACTTCTTCTTTGCTTCTGATTTTACCCTTGAATAAAGTGAAGGGTTTGTAGGTGTGTTAGCCATTACCTGCTTTAAAAACGTCAGAACCTTCGTAACGTGCATAGACGCTTTGTGTATATGCTACGTCTTTTCCGTAACGTGGATCATTAACAGCAGCTTGTACTTCTGCTGAAGATTGGAAAGGTCTTGGACCACTTGCAGCAGGTCTGCCTGTTACTAAATCTGGTTCTACTCCCATAGCATTTTGATAGCGTGAATACAGACCTTCAACTGCTAATTGAATAACAGGTGCGTCTGCTGTTTCTGTAATCTTATCAAAAGCTTTTACTTCTTGCTCAGATAAATTCTCTTGACACCAGTTTGCCATCTGTTCATAAGATTCATCTCCACCTACAGAGTCTTTAATATTTTGTATCTGTTGTGTAGGTATCTCATCTCCCTCTGCTACACCTCTCAAACCATCAAGGTAGGTATCGACTACTTGTTTTGAAAACCCAGCTTCACCTAATTTTGAATAGTCATCTTCGCTAATATCTCCTGTGTCAGTAAATCTTTTAGTGATGTCTTGTGCATCAATACCAACTTCTTCTAATACAGAAGCAAGACCATCTCCATAGTATTCTTCTGGATTAAATTCATCTGTACTTTCTTCTTGTGTTTCTTCTGTAGCTTGATCTTCTTCTGTTACCGTACCAAGCTTACCTTCTAGTTCTTTATAACTAGCAGCCAAATCTTCTACTGATTTAAATTTACCAAGTATTAGACCATTCTCATCAGTTTCATTTTTAGCTAAAGTTTGTAGGTCTTCCGTAGAAACAGGTGGTGTCTCTGACACATTTAGTTGTGATGATGTCATAGTGGTTTTTTATCTAACTATAGTGAATTGTACTGCCATGTCTAGTAGTAACGTCACCAGACTTTTCTGGTACAGGGTTTTCTTCGTTAACTCCTAGTTCACTAACGACAGCTTTAGCAGAGACAAACTTTCCGTCTTCATCTCTTTTTCTACTGGACTTCTTGGTTGGCATCTTGAGGTTCCTCCGTTTGTAGTTGTTGTGCCTGTGCATTATTTTTAGGATCAAGTAATGGAGATCCTAAAGCTGCTGGTCCAAGACTTTGAATAAGCTGTTGCTGTTGCAAGGCTTGTTGTTCAGCTTGGATTTCTTCTTGTGTTTTTACTAGGTTAGCAGTATCTATACCGATACTGGTAGCTAGTCTTTTTACTGCTTCATCCACATTGACGTATTGTCTCATTACATCTGGTCCTAAAGCTTGAGCCACAGTTGTTATAAATTCAATCAATTTGTTTCTATCATTACCCCTACCAAGACCTTGTAAACCTGTAACTATCTTTGGCTTGACTAGCTTATCTGGTAGCTTTGGTACTTTGCCTGACCTTACCAACATATGCATACGTCTTTTCAGATAAGGTAGTTGAAACTCTTGAGTCAAGATACTGTAGATACCACCAAGACTATTTTCTAATTCTCTAGCCATAAGATTTATCTCTGCTGCTGTCACTCTTTCTGCGTCACGTTGTACTGATCTTGCCATCAAGAAGGCATACTCTAATCTTGATTCAATTCTTTGTATGGCAGAAAAAGATACGTTGAAGTCTGCTCCTTTACCTACTTGCATCACAGAAATATCTGAAGCACTACCTTCTCGTATAGCTCCATTCGGTGCTTTAGCTAAAGTTGCTGCCCTTGTTGTGCCATTTGGATTTACAAGAAATAAAACTTTTGCACTAGCAGCAGCACCTTCAATTATTGCTTGCATCAAAGACTCTAATGTAATCAAGTCTCCCCTATATTCTTCTACATAACCACGACCATAATCTTCACCATCAATCCGAATAAACCTTAAAGGAATCCAAGGTGATACATCTACCTTTGATCTACCATCTGTGTTTGGTATCTTTTCTCCTTTACATTCTTGATACCACATCACATCATCATTCATACGTTTGATGTGTGTATATATATCAAGATCATCTTTCATTTCCTGTGCGTCATAGTTCTCTTTCTTTTTAATCTGTTCTAAGAAAGCAGCAGGTAAAGCTTGTGGGTGTATAGATTCTTTGGTCAATATCTCTAATACATTACCTACTTCATCACGCTTGCAAACAAACTTAGATAGTGGATAAACCTTCAGTCCTTTATCTGTCAGGTAGAGAAGAACATTACCTGATACTACGAGATGCTTGAGTGCTTCAAACATTGCAACTCTATCGTTAGAAGTATCTATTACATTCTGTAAAGCATTTTCTATAACACGAAGACCTTTATCTATTTCACTTTCAAAACCTTCTTGCCCTTCTTTTCTAAGTTCGAGACTATCAATAGTCTTCTTAAAAAATGTTTGGTCAGCAGGTAGAAGAGTCATTAATAGCTTATTTGATAAGCTGTTAACTCCTCTGGCTCCTACTGCTTGAAAAGGAGTTTTGATTTTACTTCTAGTACCAGTAGTTGACTCAGGTATAAGGCTAGGAATAGTAAGTTTAGAAGATTCTTTTGCTTCACGATCAAAGGTAGATCTTAGACCTACCATTGATTCATACCTACCTGCTGCTGTTGTGCCTTGTGCTGAGTATTCCATTTTAGTAGTTTAAGTTTCCTTGACCTGTATTTGGATTCCTTGATATACGTAAAGATCTAGTACCAGCCCTTCTACCCATTCTTGCAGACTGTCTTCTTCTACGAGAAGGTGCAGCAGTAGATGTAGTCTGCTGACCAGAAACAGTAGTACCAGCAGAAGTCCTACCGATAGTTCTCATCTTTGGTGC
>Ga0181413_1000584_pt1 | contig 11261 bp, 7 predicted proteins | sample 36SPOviralmetaG_FD_130111 | JGI IMG/M metagenome (GOLD analysis project Ga0181413, IMG submission 130111) | Marine viral communities from the oligotrophic San Pedro Time Series (SPOT) site, San Pedro Channel, CA, USA - 36 SPOT_SRF_2012-09-28 | ecosystem: Environmental > Aquatic > Marine > Strait... | reverse complement strand
CTGTTCTGAATGTTAGCGTACATCTCTGGGATAAACGAGTAGAACGTCAGCCACTTCTCTGCCGTAGGAGACCAAGCAACGGTTGCCTTGTCTGGGTCTACAACAGGTGCAATAGTCAGTGTCGTGGTAGCCTCGCCACCGCCTGACGTGGTTCTAAGCAGAGTCACAAGCTTATTATCCTCCTCATCGGGGTCTACCTCGGTCTTTGCATCAATCGTAAAGTCTTTGAGCGAGATTCTAAAGAAACCTCTAACCGTCTTAAGCTGGTCGACCACGTCAATCTTAATGACATCAGTGATGGAGTTATCCTGAATGGGATTCTCAAACTCTGGGTCGATGTAGATACCGCTTCGCTCTGTGATTCTGTCGATGTAGATGGTGCCCTGGTGCATCTCTTGCCATTGAGGGAGATATGGACTCCATGTGCCGTCGGGGTTTAGCTCATCAATCTCATCCCACTCCATCTTCTCAGTTCCCCATGACAACAGCATATCCCTGGAGAATGTCGGGGTACCAACGATGTCATCGAACACCATATTGTCTTCAGGCGTTGGGCAGAATCCTACAGTGGACTCGTCCTGAACAAGCTTGGAAAAGTTGATAGGCTCTGTGGTGACGATGTACTCGCCATTCTCTGGGTCGAAACCACTAGGAATCTTTGGCTTTGCAACGCAGTTGTTGACACCACCGAACAGACCCTCGAAGTAGGACTCCATCTTAACCTCACTGATGGGTGTGATGCCAGAGCCGTCAACCCGACAGACTCTACCCGCCCGAACATCTGAGAAATACAGCTGCCCGAATCTGTTGACAACACCATCCTTGGTTACACCAGGCCCGAACTCACCCGCCATAAACATGGCGTTGCCCAGCACATCTGTCGACGTAACCATGCTACTATCACCGCCCATCTCCACAACGTTTCTGTTGACGGGGACCATAGAGACCTTAGACTCCTGAAGGCAAGTCAACGACTCATTGCCGTCAACCAGCGCAGTAACCTCGCCATACTTAGATGGCATGTCCTTGTAGGGGAACAGCGTGGGATTAAACGAAGAAAGCGCTAAGCGATTAGAGTCAAACGCGAATGGGTCGCTGTATGTGATAGACGAAACCCTGCGCATCTGCGACTGCTCAATGTTTTCTACGTGAGCCCTACCGTAACTGTAGCTGTTGGACTCGAAGAAGTCACTGACGCTATCGTCCTCAACAACAAACGAGCTGTACTGTGCCTCCCTCGGGATGGTAGGATTATACGTCATTACAGTACCTGGAGACAGCTCGGGCTCAAAGTCATCTTTAGCATTGACCACCTGACGTCTTAGCTTTAGGTACGAATCGCCTGACTTTATCGTCACGACAACCTCATCATTAAAGCCAGAGATAATCGAATAAGTGTTTCCTATAGACGCTCCAGTAAACTGGCCCTTAGGAGATATGACGTACAAGAAGTTTCCGCCACTCATTGGCCTCACTTCTTGAATGATTCCAAAAGGCTGAGTGAATATGGTGCTGTCATAGGGTATAAACCTGTCCCCAACTGCCAGACGTTTTGAAGACTCGAAAGCATCACTCCTGCGAATCTTTGCATCAGTAATGTTTTGAGTGTAGATGTCCCCCTCATGCCTTCTGGATGGTCCAGAACCTGTGACCCCGTACATCTTGCCCATCTCGTAGTAGACGGGATTCTCTGTCGTCTTTTTGTATCTGACAATCTGAACCTTACAGTTCTGGCTCCACAAGTCCACACCACTGGCAACATCCTCTCGTCTAAAGCCAGCCGCCTTGGGGTTCTTTACAGACAAGAACCAACCAGTCGTCCTGTAGATATCATCCTTGGGTCCCTCGTCTACGTCGCTACCCTCAGACGCTGGCTTCAGGGGGTTGTTCTCGTCGTCGATAAGGTATTGATACCCCGTGATTGGAATCTCAATGTCTGGTCTTACAACAACACCCTCGCTGTTTACATACTCCACAATGCGAAGACGGTCACCCTCCTGGTATTGATAAGTCTTCATGGAGCCAAGCAACTCTTTGGCTGAGTTGGGTTTGCCCTCAAGAGTACGCATAGACAGAAAGATGGCAGACGAAACGTCACCACCCAAACCCTGCATGATTACAGCACTGTTATTTATGCTGTCCTCCGTGTCTTCGCTCGTAGAACGAATGTCCCTCTTCAGGTTCTTAATTGGGACAAAGGCCTCCGCCACCCCCGTGTAAAGGTAAAAGTCGTAGGTGCTGTTGCCCGCGTATACAGGTGCCCACTTGGTTGCCCATATAGGCGGACGGTGCTTAAGCCTGATGTCAACCTCAGCCTTGCCAAACAAGGGCTCTCCGATATCACTAGTTCTAACAGCGTCATACAGGTGAGGAATCTCTACAGCCCCCAGCCTCTGCACCCCACCGTGCCTACCTCTTTCGTCAAAGTAAACAATACCGAACTCGTGGTTAGCCCCAGACTTTAGTGTAAACATATCCTCGATAGATGAGGAGTTTACTATTTCGACATCTCCGTCAACAGAAAACTCGTTGATAGCCGTGACAATGCCCGCTCTGTTGAGAACACTTTCACTCACGGTGACTCCGCAGCGAACAAACGCATCAGTATAACTGTCTGAATGAGCCTTTCGGTCATCGACGTTATCCGAATCTTTAAGGAAGTGATTGTATTTCTTTGGGTTTGTACCCGTGTTGAACTTACCAACAAGCCCCTCATCAGCCTCTAGCTTAAGCTCGGTTGGCGTGACGACGCCTGTGATTTTTTTTGCCGCAGGGTCGTACTGTGCGTTTCTAACGACGAAGGTGTAGAATCCGCTCCAAGAAAGATAGATTACCGACTGGTCTTTTTGTTGCCCGTCGGAAACACCTGGCACTACATGCGCTCTATACGCATTTGCTGGACACTCAGCAAAGTGGAAGTTGCCATCGGGACCCTCACCCTTAAGAGCGTTGGTTCCTCTCCACCTGTCTCTTGGTCCATAGTCGCTGTACTTAGCTGACTTCACAAACATCCTGGAAGACTGGCCCTTAAGAGCTGCAGCCATTGCCTCGCCAGACTGAACCTCCGTCTTGTTAGAAAGGTCTACCTCGGCAGAGAACTGAAGCCCTGATTGAATAGAAAGCCCACTGAAATTACCGCAGTGCTGTACCTGCTTGTATTGAATGTAACCATCGTCGTAATTGAACGAGGTATTCTTTGGCTGGAGATACCTTACCGAGGTCGGGGTGTGAGAAAGGACGCCTCCATCGTCACCCAAGCATTCGATTTCTGTTGTGTAATAGGCGCCCCCATTGTTGTTGTTTGCTGTACCGATAGAAGACCCAGACACATCGAGCCTAACTGCCGCTGTAGTCTCTCCAGAAAAGCCCTGAGTGGGCAGACCAGAGAGGTCAATCTCAAACTTCATAGAGTAGTTGCCCGACTGCTCTGATGGGTTTGCTAGGTTTGACTGAGAGACCAGATTGCCCCCTGCCGTGTCGTGAAGAACACCAGAGGTTGCCGTTAGGTTACCCCCGCCAAAAGACTTTTTTGTATCTGGAACAAGCGCGTCCAAGCCAGACCGCCAAATCGCAAGTTGAGCGAATTGAAGGGCATAGTACTGCCCATTAGTTACGAGGTTAAGCGCACCAATAGATGATAGGTCATCAATAGTTTCCTGAAGAATAGTCTGAGTTCCTGGCGAGCCAAACAATTCGATGTTCTCCCAATCTTCATTATCTGGTCCCAAAGCAAGCCTGAACTTATCCAGGGCCGACGGGAGCAACCTTGGCCCGTCTAGCTGCCCACCTGGTGGCAGAAGGACATCTACCGTAGATAGGTTAGCACCTGGGGGGTGCAAGACAGGATTCATTATGACATTGGGGGTGAGGTTGTCAAACCCCTCTACATAGTTGCCATAGAACAACCTGTTGTTTGAGAACACCTGAGCACCAGCCCTCTGGGGTACGGCATCAAATGTTTTCTGAGTGTCCGCGTCAGAAGCCTGAACGTATATACCGTCGTTGGCAAAGATGAAGTCCTGCGAGGTGATAACGTCAGAGTTATCCAGCTCCTTCACCCTTGAGTAGTACCCGCTGTTGCCGTTCCTCACGTACAGAATCAGCTTCTTTACAGGACCCTTGGAGTTCTGAAGGGTTACCTTAATCTCGTTGTACTTCGTGTCTGTAAACGGAGGGTCGCCTTGAGACGATAGGTGCCTCGGACTAATTGCAAGTACAGAAGCTGGAGAAAGCGCAGAGTACTCACCATCATCATAGACGTACTGGTAAGCAAACTGAAACAAGGAGTTCCTTATTCTGTTGACCTTTCTCTTCGGGTTGTCTAAAAACTCCAGGATGGGCGCAATCAGTGGAGGCTTCTTACACACAGCAAGAAAATCTTCCTTCTGAGCAATCGTCCCCGTATTGATGTACGTGTTGTACCCCCCAGCAAGCGCTCGTGTTGCGTTAATCTTTCTGGGCTCGTTCCTGTCATCAGTAAAGTATAGCAAATGCTCTGCGTCTTGATTGACGATGAGGTCTGCATTGATGTACGCAGTGTCGTTGAAGTTCAGAACAGAGTTCTCGTAAACCTTCTCAAAGACATTGGAGTCCTCGCTACCAGGAGCGGCGACGTACCTGTAGATTCCGTGGTTATCCTCGCTGTTGTAGATGAAGAAGTACACACACTTGTGCGCCTCAGAGGTACACACGCCAACACACCTGTTTCTACCTGTAGACGGAAGGGCATCTTCCACCGCGTTCTTGGGGGGAATAATCCTGTTGCCCTCAACGTTCTTGATTACACCAGCATCGCCATCCTCCTCGTGAGATATGCGCACGTTGAGTGCGTCCACCATCTCGTATGACTTAAGGATTCTTTCGTCGTCGTCGAGGTTGAGATACTGGGGGATTAGCTTGTCAATAGGCATCAGTACTTAGGAGCTTGTTTGAAGTTCTTACGAATGACCTGCAGAGCATCTTCCTTGCTAAAGGATTGTAAGCGCGAATTAGCCCTTCTGAGCTCATTAAAGTACTCCGACCTAGCTCTGGCTTTCTCACCCCCTGGAACGTTCCTCTTTCGCTCTATAACCTTGTAGTAGATGTACGCCCTCAAAGCCTCCTCTGCCATGACGTGAACTGTTGGGTTCTCGCTTCTGGCTTCATCAGCAACGTATTCGATTACAATGTCCTCGTATGAGTTGTCAAGAGCCAGTTCAATTCTGTTCTGGTCAAGGTTAAGTCTGTACTCGCCTCTGTACTTTCCCCCTCCATATCCGTAAATCTGACCTACGTTATTCTGGTAGACGTAGTTGCTGAAGACGATGTGGTCATCTAAATCTCTCGGCCCACTACTAGAGCCCTTGGCATCGACTCTGTCGTACACCCCATCACCGTTACTGTCGACCAGCAAGCTGCCGCTCGTCTTGTACTTCTGAGAAATGTTGATGTTGCTGTTTGAACCCAGCACATACACAAGACCGTCGTCACCCACCACTCCAATCTTGACAAGAGAAACAAAATCATCTGGCAAGTCTACCGTATCGTTGGCGTTCTTGGACAGCTTGATAGAGCGAACCCTTTGCAGGATGTCAAAGCCCATCTCCCTTATGCCTCTCAGGGCGTAGTTGTGGACTAGGGTGTCAGATATGTTCTTGGCAAAATCCTCCCCGTCGATAGACATGATGAAGTCATTCACCACCTCGCTTACAGTTACTAGGTTCCGTGCCATTATGCTTGTTGTTTTCCGTATGACATGACTGCTGCATCACGCAGAGCAGTACCAATCATTGTGGCAAGTTCTACAACCAACTCCTCCTCCCTGTCCTTTGGGAGCTCAAAGTCAATACTTGTCGAGGCATCGTATACCTCGTCTCCAGCAACCGTAGTGTAGTTAAACTGTGGTTGAGATGGGGTCTTTGAGCCTGCGCTTGTGATACCCTCAGGGAGCTTGTAGTATCTGATGTCAATCTTTTTGATTGAGTTGGGGTATACTTCAAGAAAGTCAGAGACCAAAGCTACTGGCTTAGAGAGCGAGGGGGCCGAAAGCTTACTGTTAAGCATGTAATCAACCCTGTGTGGCTCGTATAGAATCTCAATAGGGATGGAGGTTGTCACCCCCATCAATACAGAGCCGTATGTCTTAGCAGATGACAGCTTGTAGAAATCGTCTGGGTAAGTGTACTTCAGGCTGTCGCTTTGTCTGTCTCTGGTAGATGACTTCATGTACATGGACAACTCCTCCCTCACATCATTGACTTTCGAGAAGTCTCTGCCTCCGTCGTTAGACATGCGAAGCTGTTCTGCAGCCAATACCTCTCCCCACATCTTTCGGTAAATCGCCATCTGAGCCACGGGCGCCATGCTGTTGAACTCGGCGGGGCTAATAAAGCCTCGCTGTTCTTTGTTTGCAAGGTCTTTCAGAACCTCATATACTCTCTTAACGCTTACCATCTGTCGTGTTTTGGGCTAAGCAAATATAAAGAAAAAGGGGAGGGCCTTCTGGCCACTCCCCCTTGCTGCCTCACACGCAGTGTCAGGCTATCTCTGCAAGCTGCCTTTCTATGTCGGAAAGCACTGCGCTTCCCTGGTCCGTCATGCAGAACCTAGCCAGAGTCTCTTTGGAGTCTTGGCCTGTAGGCACTGTGACGATAACCTTATTCGTGTCATACCACACAACAGCTCCGCCCCTGTCCCTGACAATGTTAAAGTCAAAGGCTTGTGATGTAGTACTTCTAACCTCAACCAGCGGGTTGGTGGTCATATCCAGGAACTTCTGCGGGGCATTGCGAGCATACCTCACAAGGTCTCTCTTTACAGAAAGGTCGTCCTGGTCGATGTTAATCTTCAACGACATGGCGAGTGGGAGCAAGTCCGACACAGTCTTTTGCTTGATACTGCTAATTGCATCATGAACAAGGAACTCATTGTCTACCTCCTTTGCCTTAGGTACTTCCTTGTTTACCCGCTCAAACACAGCACCACCATTGGCTCTGTTGTCTGGGTGGTAGTCAAGGAACTGAATCAGATTTGGCTTGTTGACGGGCACCACAAGCGTCTTGTCGTAGATAAACACCTGTTCAATCCTAGGGTTGTCTGACTGCTCGTCTACATAGATAGACGGCTCCATGGGCGCGTATCTAATCTCTCTAACCTTTTTTGTATCGTTGTCAAAATAAGACAGTCCAGACGTGCGGAGCTTACAGACGATACCCCCCTTGCCGTTTACTGTTGTGTATACAGCGGGTTGGTTTTGCTGAACAGGGACGTTTCTCTTGATAGACGGGGCCTTCTTTGCGGGTGGTGCTTCTGCAACCACCGAGGCCTTAGGGGTCGATTTGGGCGGACGACCACGCCGCGTTGATTCTTTATTTTCCATGATAATGAATTGTATTTGAAGAAAGTAAAAGGGAGGGAAGCGATTCCCCCCTCCCAGTTACCAGTTAGATTATGCCGACTTAATCAAGACGTGCTGGTTTGCAGCACGAGTAATCAAGTTGCACTCAGAGCGGTAGTTGAACTCAGCAACGTCCTTTCCGTTGTTGTTGAATCCGAGAACTCCACCACCAGTTACCCAGTGCTCCATCTCTCTGCTGTATCCGCTTGCAGCCTTGTAGTTCATCTCCAACGCGGGGGCCTTGGTGCCCGTGTTTGCGTCAGTGACGTTAGCCAAAGGAATGCAGACCCCAGCGAACGTAGAACCGTCCAACAAAGTTGGGTCATTCAAGAGCTTCCAGCTGTGCTTGTGGAACGTGTACCCACCTCTAGAGAAAGAGGAGAAGCCGAGGTTCAAAGCCATGTCTCTGTCGTTGTTGAACGCACCGTAGTTGGCGGCTACACCTGAAGTGGTAGCGGCACCCGCACCAGCAGTAGAAATCATCTTGTCGAGATTCAACATCTGCGCAGTGTTCGCGTAGAGGGCGTACTCTGAAGGAGCGCCTTGCTTGTCGAGTTGAGTGATGATGGCGTCGATATCGTCCAGGGCATTGGGAGCTGTAGTGCTACCAATCATACCATTCGTGACGAGACCTCTGTCCTCCAAAGCAGCGAAGTATCCTTCGGTACCAGAGAAAGAGTGGTCACTACCAGCTTTTTGCCCGAGCAACAGAGTCATCTCACGCTTGTCCATGAAGCGCTGGCGAGTGTCTTGCTCACCCTTGATGTACCATCTGTAGTCTCCACCACCGAGGTCGACGTAGCCAATGTTGGTTGCCTGAGAACCAGTAACCTTGAACACCTCCTTAACGATGGCGTATGGGTTGGTTCTCTTAACCACGTTAGACTCCATGTAGCGACCTGGCTGGTCTGTACCCTGGTCGAACATGTTACCTACGATAGGCAAAGAAAGTGCATCATCTGCCGTCAAAGCTGCGGTCAGTCCTGACCCGTCCAAAGACGTGAAGGTGATTTCGGTTACTCCTGTGCTGTCTGTAATAGAAACCCCAGTAACTACGAAACGGTCAACACCACCAACCAATACGATATCACCTTCTCTGGCGATGAGTTGGTTGCTTGTGCCTTCAGTGTAGCTTGAGCCACCCTGAGCGACCACTCCGTCGAGAACAAAAGAGGTGGCGTCGATGGCGGCGGTAGCCTTAACCGCACCCGCTTGCTTCTGGTGGAGTCTAGCCTCCTCCCAGTAGGTTACTTCGTCAGCAGTACCTGCAGTGTTTACTGCGCCTGTGAGCTTCAAGAAACCAGTGATACCCTGGTCTCCAAATGTTTTGATGAGGTTTGCTCGAACGTCTGGAGCGTTCACCTCGTCAATAAAGTCCGCCAAAGCCGTGTACTTGGCGGGGTCCAGTCTGTTAAATGCAGAATTGGAAATCCCCTTTACTCCTGGGGCTCCGCTTCTAGTTGCTGTAATAGCCATGATTGTTTTTTTTAGGCGTTAGAATTTGAAAGTCAATCCATTGCCCTGGCCAAATGCTTCTCTCAGCTGCTCGTCTAAACTGTTAGATGTTTGCTGCTGTGGGTCGGCTTGAGGAGCAGTGTTTGTAGAAACATTGCCTGCGCTTTGAACAACCTTTCGTTGTCCATCGCTCATCCCCTGCCTGTACACAGACGCAACAATCTCGTCGATGTTATCAATAAGAGCTCTGTGAGAGCTGAGCTTATCGAAGTTCCAATCACCACCATCGGTGATGTAGTCATCGAAGTATTCGTCGAGTCTAGCATTCTTTTCAATGAGAGTACCCTTGTACTTGTTGTCAAGTCCGTAGGTGAAGCTCTGACCGTTAGGAAGTCCGAAGACCAATCCGTCCAAGTCCTGAACTTCGCTTCTCATCGTAGAGACCCATTCGTCAGTGATAAAGGATTGAGGTTCCGCACTATCTACCTCGGGCGCTTCGTACTTAGAACGAACGTCCTCAATAGAACGGCGGGCTTGCTCCGCATCCATCTTAAGCTGCAGCTGCGACATCTTAACATCCTGCTCGGTATTCAAGTCGGGGTCCAGCTTGTACTTGTTAGACAAGAGCATTCCTACTTCCTCATCGTTGAGGTTGCTGTGCTCCATCTTCATGTGGTTACGAACAGCAGTCATGTCATCCATTTCAGATGTGTTCAACCGCTGGTACGTGTACCAGTCTTCTGGACTCCGCCCTGTTTCACGGACAAAGTTGTTAATCGCAGCTACCCGCTCGTCGATTTCTGTCGGGGCTGTATTAAGTTTCTCCTGAAAGGAGTCGAAGCTGTTGAATTGAGAGCCAAGCCTTTCGCTCACATATCTCAATACTTCAGCGTCAATATCCTCGTTAGAGAAATCTTGTTCTACTTGTTGTTCCTGTTGAGCAGGTACCTCCTGAGTCTGTTGGACTGGCGGCTCATCCACCAGCTGAGGCTCAGCAATAGGTTCTGCTTGAGGCTGAGGAGTTGGTTCCTCAGATATAGGTGCAGCTGGTTCAGCTGCCGCTTCAGTTTGCTCAACATTCTCTTGTGGGGTTGAGGCAGTTGGAGGTGCATCCGAAAGGGTGAACTCAGCATCCTGCATGGCGTTTTCCAAATCTTTCATTTGTATTTAATTAATTACCACTTTACTTTGTTTGCCCAGTAAGCCGCGCTCATCTTGCCTTTGGCAATGTTCTTGGCATGACGCGCTTTGAATGACTTACGTTGCTTGGCGTTCTGATTTGTCTTCGCGCCTTGCTCTCCGAACCTGATAAGACGAACCTTATCCCCAACCTTAGCCAACACGACGTGTGACTTCTTGGGGTGGCCTGGTGTTCTTTTGGCTTTGTTAACACCGCTAAGCCCGTGCTTCTTGAGAAGATTCTTTATCCTGGTGTCCTTGGACATGGAGCAAATATAATGTTTTGCTCACAACTTGATTGTCACCCCGTAGTCGAAGGTGAAGGTGTTGTTCACTTCGTCATAAATACCAACAGAAGAATCACCAATCTCAAGGTCGCCAGGAGGAAGCGAGCATTCCTTGTATTGAGCAATCTCGGTAACCCCGTCGCTTTCCACAATGCAGTATGAACTGCCCGTGCAGGTGTAGTATGCTGTCCTCGGCATTACGTAATCTCTACAATTTCAAACTGGTCAATAGCTAAATCACCGCGATAATAAACCCCACCTGCGACTTTCGGCTGGTGGGTGAAGTATACGTAGTGCTTGAGGTTAATGTGACTTATTGAGTTTAAGTTAAGTGTAACCTGAACCCATAGAGAGCTAGAGTTATTATTGTAAGTCAGGGTTGATGGAGACAGGGTGGTGTGCTGCCCCCCTGCAGTTCCAGCCCAAGAAGTCGTGCCAGTGGTCACGTCGCCAGTGTGGGTCGCAACATAGGAACCATAGTTTGTTGCGTCAATAGCACTAGATGTCGCCGCATCATCTAACCAGACATCGAATCTGTCGCAATTCGCGCCATAACCGTGCACCCAAAACCTAAGCTCAACATCGTTATTTGTGGGGTCACTCATAATCTGAGAAAGATTAAAGCCAGGAGACCTGCAAACAAGTACTTGTTGGCCTAATGTCCCAGAGGTCTCTGTGTATATATACTTAGTACTTGCAGACGTGTCGTGGGTGCCAGGATTACCCGTTACATTCAACGCTCCAGTAGGGCCAGTACTGGAAGAGCCCGTGCCGTTGGAGTCGCACCTCCACTGCCCCGCTGTTTTTTCTGCAGTTGGGTACGTGTTTATAGGGGTTCCTGTGGGTGCCCAGTAATTGGTTGAGTCACTACAAGCTGCCGCTCCGTTGGCCCACTGACTGTGCGTTAAACTCGGAGTCCAACCCGTAGTGCCCGTACCCGTACTGGTGGTTTGGTCGTCAAAATT
>Ga0181413_1000582_pt1 | contig 11269 bp, 25 predicted proteins | sample 36SPOviralmetaG_FD_130111 | JGI IMG/M metagenome (GOLD analysis project Ga0181413, IMG submission 130111) | Marine viral communities from the oligotrophic San Pedro Time Series (SPOT) site, San Pedro Channel, CA, USA - 36 SPOT_SRF_2012-09-28 | ecosystem: Environmental > Aquatic > Marine > Strait... | reverse complement strand
TCTTTTAATCTTTCAATCTCCGCAATAGTATCTTCATCTAAGAATGGATTGGCTCTATATGTAGATTGTAAGAATGTGCAATCATCTCTAGTATGCACCTTTTCATATATCCAAGAATAAGGATCAGACGGATTGTAGTCTAAGTATATCTTTTCTGTCGTTCTTAGTATTAGTTGTTGCCAATCTTCATAATGAAATTCGTTTGCTTCATTACACCATAGATAGTGTCTTTTACGTCCTCGTATTTTAACAGGTTGGTCGACACTTATAAACTCTATTAAGTTGCCATTGAGGGTATATGATAATTCTGATTTGTTGTGGTTTTCTTCTGAGTATAGTTCTAGTTCTTTTAAGATATTTAAAACGTCACGGTATGCTGTACCTTTAAGAGCAGGGAGTGTCTTTCTGCATATAGTAAACACTTTGCCTGTTTCTTCTAAGCATTTAACAATAAATAATTGACAAAGCGAATAGGTCTTACTAGAACGGGTGCCCCCCTGTAGACACGTAATTCTAGTTGTAGACCCATAAGCCTTGTGAAATACATTTGTTGTCTTAATCTTTGCCTGTGTCAATAACTTCAATTTTAAGTTCTGTTAGTGCTTTGCCACCACTAGTAATATCTAACTTTTCTGCATATCCTCTATCTCTAGCTTTTGACTTCAAGTAAAATATAATACTTGTTTCTTTTCCACTAGATATGTTTTTAATTAATTGTCCTTCTACATAATCAATCTGAGCTTCCTTAATATCTTCAACAGCTTGAGCAAATTCTTCATCTTCTCGCATATACCTATAGTATGTACTTCTACTAATATTACCTGCCTTTTTACAAGCGTGATAAATAAGTCCTTGCGTTTCTTGTAACGCTTTTAATAATTTCTCTTTTTTATTCTGTGCCATTTGTATTATTTAATCTATTATTTTTTAAACTACATATACTTTGTGTTGTATAGTTTTTCTCTTTAGGTTTTTCACCTTTTGTGTATTCGTGCCATCTTTTATAGTATTTCATAATTTAACTGCTTTTTGTCCTGTAAACTGTTCCCATCTTTCTATAATTACATCACAATACTTTGTGTCTAATTCCATACCATAACAAGTCCTGTTAGTTTTTTCACAACCTATTAATGTAGAACCACTACCAAGAAACAAATCTAATACTGTTTTTGGGTCACTATTTTTTATTGCTCTTAATATCAGGTCTATAGGTTTTTGTGTAGGATGTAAATAATTAGTGTCTCTTTTTACCTCCCAAACATCACTATCACTACCATTAAAATTTCCATAATAAAAGCATAATTCATATTGACCTCTATAACCTTTCCCTAAACCAAAATTATTTTTTTTCCATACTATAGTGTCTTTTGGTTGCTTTTCTATATGTTTAAATAAATTAATATAATTACCCCAAATATAAACTTCTTTAACTTTATCGTAAATTGGTAAATTGTAAAACGATTTTATTAATTCATAACTTCCATCATCATTTTTTAAATCCATATTTTTCCTACCACCATAACCACCTAAACCATAAGGAGGGTCTGTAAATACCATATCTGCTTTTTCACCATTCATTAACTTTTCAACATCACTTTCTTTTGTGCTATCTCCGCACATTATTCTGTGATTTCCTAGTTGCCAAACATCACCTAATTTAACCCTGCTTTCTTTTACTTCAGGTATATGGTCATCTTCTGTATTTCCTTCTGTAATTTTATCAATGTTAATATCTAAGTCAATATGCTTAAAACCCCAATCTACTAATTGGTCAATATCAAATTCATTCGCTAGAATATCCATATCAAACTCACCTGTATTCTTGTTTAAACGTATATTTAGTTCTCGTTCTTGTTCTTTGTTAAGGTCTAGTATTATACATCCTATCTCTTTATAGCCTAATTGCTTACATATTTTGTATCGTTGATGTCCACCAACTATTGTATAAGAGTTTTTGTTTACTATAAGGGGGTCAACCATTCCAAACTTTGTAATTGATTCTTTAAGGTCGTTAAATTGCTTTGTACTTATCTGTCTTGGATTGTACGTTGCTGGTTCTAGTTCTTCAATTTTTACCTTTTCTAATTCCATTTAATCTTTTATTTAATTGTATTAATCCATGTATTTGTAAACATACTAGCTCCAAGTGTTTTATTCTGACATACATATTGAAACTACTTTCGTTGCATTTAATATGACAGTCACGACACAAAGCCACCAAGTTCTCTACGTAGTTGTTAGTAATTTTATTGCCTGTTCTACGTTCAAGGTGATGTATGTCAACAGCTCTAGCTCCACAGTCCATCTCACACTCAATGTAAGAGCTTTCATCATAACCAAAAAAGTCAAAATATACCTTAGTATGTTTCTGCATAATCAGAATCTATAAGTCTGTCTTTAACTCCAAAATCTATAAATTTGCTATTACAAAAATAACATTTTCCTTTCTGCACAAGTGTAAGTCTAGTGCAACTACAACAAAATCTAAATACTTGACTCATTTTTACAACTGTTTACATATACCTTAGCTAATTGTGCTAGTGTCTGTTGTACACAACTTCCACAACCACTTACTTTTTTATTAGCGTTAAATACTTTATTATATAACTTGACCATTATAGCTTGATCGTTTCCGCTTATTGTTCCCTGTGTTCTTGACAATACTTCCTCGTATATTGATAACTCATCTTCTGTAAACTGTCTAACCTTAGCGTATGGGAACATCTTATTTAGAGCCTCTTTACGCTCACTACATTTGCAGTCAATTCCTGTAACTTCACTTATTTTGTCTACAACTTTTTTTATGCCTGTAGCCTTTGTTATGCGTTCTATAGAATCACCTAGTCCTTTTGAATTATTATCTTTCATTTATTAAATATGTTTTTACGTTTCTAATTGCTTTGTATAGTGTGTTCTTATTAATCTTAGTTGCTTTTGCCATTTCTGATAAACTGAAATTTTCTTTTCCAAGATAATACAATTTGAATACCTCGGAATCAAACCAATATAAGTCTTTTAGCTTTTCTTCTATCCAATCTAACTTAACTTCTATTTCCTCTTTTTGTTTTTTTGTGCTTTTAGATTTATCCTCACTTATACATTCTATCGTTTGTGTTGTATGATATTCGTAAAACTTTTTATACTTATAATAGTATCGGCTAGTGTTAGAATGAAATTGATTCATCATAACTCTAACAGCATAAAATGTCATCTGATTCTTTTCTATTATTTCTCTTAATCGTATTTGGTCGCATTTATATAATTCTTCAATAACAAAATGTAAAAGTTCTTCATACTCTTTACTACCTGCTATATTTAAAGCTATATCTTTTAATTTAAAATAATTTTCATTAAGGTATTCGTCTAACATATTTTTATAACTGAAGGTACTTTATATTTCTTCATTAAGTTGTATTCCACATAAGATAGTTTGCTTGTATGTATCTCTATAATATTACCAAATCTACTGTGCAATTTCTTATAAATATAATTTAATATACTTTCGTTTTTCTTCAAATCTCTTAAAATAAAATTCATTTCCGCACCACTATCGAATAAAATTGTAAACAAGTAATTGTTAGTATCTGTATGATCCCAATGCAATCTGTCGTATCTTGTATTAAAAAATGTTGGTCTTACTTTCATTTAAAATTTAAGTATTTTTCTATTATTTCTATTGTTTGGTCTAATCCATTACTAGACATCGCCAAGTAACCTCTTTCAGTTAATTTGTTTAACCAAGTTAATTGTTCTACTGTAGGTTTATTATATCCTACCTTTAATTCTATTGCTAATCCGTGATAACTGCCTCTAGGCTCATAAATAAATAAATCGGGAAATCCTTTTTTATAACCAGACTTTTTAGCTTTTATTCTTTGTGACATATGCACCTGATACTGTCCTCCCATTGATCCACAGTATAAAACATTCTGTAAGTCTAAGTATTTGCACACAGCTTTTTGTAATTGATATTCTTTCATCTGTAAAATTTATAAATTATATAAGACAATATTGGTGTTGTCATTAGAATTGTAAATATGTTAATATGTGGCTCACCACATATGCCTAATAAATGTTTTAATACTTCTATCATACTTTGTGCTTTTTACGCCAGACTGTACCTGCTGTTGGTGAATAGACTGTTTCATAACCTAAGTCTTTTAAGTGCTTTACATAATCTTGCTGACCTTTATTGTCAAGTTTCTTATATGTATATTCATCATAGTATTCAGGAAATTTAGACTTTTGGCTTTTACTAAATCCATTAGATGCCCATCTTTTTAATCTTAGGTTTATATCAAATGTCTTTTGCATCTCAGCTCTAAACTTAGAACCACTCTTATTATTTTCTGTCCAATACAAGAAGAAATCATTTTTATCTTCATCACTTATATCTTTAATAGCGTGTATAGCGTTTTTAAACGCTTCTATTCTTTCTTCTATACTTTTACTTTTACTTATACTCTTATTTACTTTACTAGTATTACTATCGTTATACGTTCGTATATTTTTCTCTTTATTCCATCTTTTATTAATGCTTTCTTTAGCTTTTATAGACTTGTTATTTATTTGCTCTATTTGATTATTTAAACGCTTAGAATAAAAACAATCACCTTCTATAACAAACAGATCAAAGTCCTCTATAACTGCTCTTAGTTTTTCTGTTTCACATTGTAAACCAAAAGCTAGTATGTCGTATTGACTTTTACAAATCTTGTTTTCTTCTGTAAATAACATTTCTAGTAATGCCCAGAATATGCCATATCCTTCATAACCAAGTGTAGCTCTTAGTTTTATTATGCGATAGTCATTCCTAGCTGTACTATCGTGATTGAAATAAGTTTTTCTCATAGTTAAATATATAAAAAACCCCCCTTAATTAAAAGGGGGATATTATTAAAATGGTGCATTATCATTTGCAATTGACTCCATAGTTTCCTCTTGTCTTATTCTACAATTCTTAATCATTAGAGTATTGTAAAACTTGCCTTTATATTCTCTACACTTAATGTAAAAGTCAATATCTACATATTGATTTACAGCTAATTTTTGTGAGTGTTCTATTATATCAGCTTTAGTTTTACCAAATAATTCAAATTGCATAGTGTGAGTAAATCCTGAATCAGATTCTTCTATAGTAACTAGCTTTTTGACAAAATCTCCATTATCTGTGTTAATATTTTGATTCTCTATATTAGTTATTTTTCCGTTAATTTTATACATATTTTTTTATTTATTAATTATTATTTCTTTTAAATGATTCGCTTTCATCTTCACCAAAAACACCAAGTTCGTAAAAACCTGCTAATTTAAGGACTGCTCTTGACATTGCTCTCTTTTCTGCCATCTCCATTACATACCAACTATTAGTATTACCATCTTTAAATGTATTACCTTTTAAGGCACTACCAAATGTTTCTAGTTCTTTATTGCCCATTGTTGCCTTAGCTTTTACTACTGCAAAATGTGGCTCACATCTAATAACTTCAAAGAAAACACTTATATTCATATTTGCCTCAATTTTATTAATTCCACCTCTAGTGATAATTTTGTAGTGCTGATGAGAAAATACATCTTCTTCTGTTAAATTATTCTCTACAAATAATCTATTTAAAATATCTTTTTTATTCATCTGTATTAGTATTAGTTAAAAATTCACTTAAATTTAGATTAAGTATTGCACATAATCTTTCGGCTTCACTTATCTTTAGTGTACCAGGATCTTTTAGTTTATTGAGCATTGTTGGATAACTCATTTCCATATACTCGGACAACTCTAATTTAGTTATATCGTTTTCATACATAGCATAACCTATAATCCTTTTTAGTTTCTCATTCATAGTTTTATATTTAAAATCATACAGCAATAATAACAAATTTATTTCACATACAATAAAATTAATTTAATAGTTATTAACATTCGTATTGTTAATAAAATAAAAGAAATGTTTATTTCGTGTTAAATTTATTTTACATATATTTGTACTTATAATTATTAAAATACTTTATAATGAAAGAGAAAATGTTAGACCACTTATACGAATTATTTGTCTTAGCTGACAATATAAAAGATTCTAATGAACGTATTGAACTTATTACCAAGCTAGGTGATGTTGAATATATTGTTAAACAACTAAACAAATAGATATGAAAGCAAAGATATTTTTTACAATAGCTACAAGCTATTTTATAGGAAGGTTTTTAATCACACTAATATTTAATATATGAAAAACTACTTAATACAAGGCAAAGGTTATTGGAATGTGCAAACTAATGATCCATTTATATCAGGAGTTCAAACAACTGACATAGATTCAAGCTATAACCATATCAAATTTAAAGGCACAGAAAAACAATTAGACAGCTTTCTTAGTCAATTAATAGAACAAGGTGAAGCTGCATTTAAAGTAATAGGAATTCACGAAATAGATTAATTATGAAACAAGGAACACAAAAACACACATTATATAATTACCTAAAAGAAGGTAAAACAATATCAACATTTAATGCAATGTATGATTTAGGAATTGCTGACCTGCAAGGAGTAATCAGACAGCTTAAAGATATAGGAGTCAACATACAATCTAAGTACATTACTGTTAATACTAGATATGGCAATACAGCAAATGTAAAGTCGTATTGGATAGAATAAGCACCTGCATTGAACACATTTTACAGGGCAACTGGAGATTAAACCCTGTGTACAGGTGCTATCCTATTTTAAGTTCTTTAGAATAATATTAAAGTGTCTGCGAAGTTTTTTAGTATTAAAGACTTTGTTACTGTCTTTATCATACGTGTACTCTGCATCTAGTTTAATATCTCTAACGTATATGTGTTTATTATCACTCATATTTTATAAATATAACTAATTAATTCGACCATTCCAACGACCACCTTTTTCTAAAACCATTGGCAACAGTTTAGGTTGCCCATTTATTATTATTCCACAACCTAAAATTACTCTAGCACTATTAACTTTATTATATGCAAACGCTAAACTGTGATCGTCTAAAAGACAACCAACTGCCATATTCCAAGAAAGCGATAAAGGAGAAGATGTGTAATTTATTTCAAAAGTCGTGTGATAATGTCCTTGTACAACGCACATTCCCATTTCTTTAGCTAACGCTAAACCATTCTTTTTCATTCCGTGTGTCATAAATAACCATTGACCATTATTCATTTTAAACTTATAATCAGGATACCATTTCCACCCTTTGCCCACTCCTATAACTTCATTGTAATCCCTTAGCATATAATTAGGAATACCGTGCTTTTTCCCACGTCTATATAACATACTTCCGTGATTAGAATGTACAAGCACCATATTTGGGAATATAGACTCTAATTTTTTAAAAACTTTACGTGCTTTGAGAGTTTCATTATGTTGTGTTGGCAATGATGTTTCTGAGTCGTGCATTGAAATTCCGTGAAAATCTGCTTCATCACCAACATTAAAAATGTGATGATTCGGGTTTTTATCTTTTATTTTGTAATGTTCTTTGACTGCACTAAGAAAATTGATACTGTCTTCGTGATGATAGGGAATATGCAAATCTGATATACACAAAATAATTTCATCAGAATTAGTTCTGCGTTCTTTTATTAAGTCGTGTTCCGACTTTGTTAAGCGTAAACGATATTCTTTTAATTGTTTTATTTCTTTTTAAATTTTTCTATACTTCTTCCTGCAAAATATGCAGAATATACAACCATCATTAGTGTTTGATAGACAGGTACATAAATAGGATTCATTTTAAAACTGCCTACGTTACCATCAAAAAAAGATATTATTACAAATATCATAGTTAAAAAAGCTAGAGTTAGTGGTCTAATATTAGAAGGTAACCATCCTGCCTTACTATCAGCTTCCCATCTTCTCGTAACTTGTTCTTGTGCTTTACTTTCAGCATCAGCTAAAAGTTGTTTAAATTTAAGTTTTATTTCCTTCTTTTCTACAGGACTTGTGTGTAACGTATCAACAATGTTATTAACATCATTTAACACATTGCCATTTAATATTTTTCCTATTATACTCACCCTGCGAAATAATTCTTTTTAGCTCTATATTTAGTTCTGTTGTTTTCGTCTTTATAAGCAACAAGAATCTGCCTTCTGTTTCCTGTGACTTTCCAACTTATATGAATCCAATCGGGATTGTCACTATCCTTTTCTGCTGTTGCACCACCAAACTCTAAAATAATTTGGTCAAATTCAATAGCGTGGTTTATAATAGCATTAAAGATTCTCATATTGTCCATACGTCCACGCTTAACAAACTGTAAGTCTACTGCTTCACATTTAGTATGTTGTGATAGTGCAACATAGTTTCCATCTTCATCAAGTTTAAAACTTCCCCCTATTGCTTTGTTAAGACTTTCAGACCTATAGCCACTCGATATTCTTAATGGAGCTGATAAACAGTCACGTATCGGCTGCAAAAGTTCGGTGGCTAATAGTCTGAGTTTGTGTATTCCTTCCTTGTCGGGTACGTTCGAAATACCAAGTCTTGTAGCTGTGTTGCCTTTAGTAAGTTCTGCTAATGTGAAATTTTTGCTTATTCTCATTATTCAAATTTTGCTAACATCAAATCGTCTATTGTGTTTTGTACTTCCTTTTTTGTTGCATCTAACTGAAACATAATATTTGCTTTAAACCTGTCCTTTTCTTCACCGCTTTCAAATATAATAACAGTAGGAATACAGTTCACATTATACTTCTTTTGTATGCTTGGGAATCTTCCTATGTCAACTCTGTATGTTTCACAGTCATTAAGTTTAACAATTTCTGCAAATTCGTTAGACTCATTCCACCCAACCCAAAACTCAACTGCAACAATATCTTTTGCAATCTTATCTTCAAAGTTAGATTCATTTATAAATTCCTGTCCTGTTGCTACTCCTATTATAAAAAATAAGACAGTTATTAAAATATATATTAAGTCTGTAAATGTCATTTTAATTGATCTATTTTATCTCTAAGATATTTAATATCCTCTTTTATTTCTTTAACATCCTCCTGGGTTGAATAAATTGAGGCTCTTATATTTTCGTCCTTCATTTTAAACTCCATTTTAGTAACTTCTGGCTCTGGTGGCAAGGGCAACATTTTAGCTTCATCTATTGAAGCATTAAGAGTAAACCACATACCAACTAGTGTAGTTATTAAAACACCTATTCCACCTAATGTTTTTATACTAACCTCAAATTTTGAATCTTCTGAAAGTTCTTTCATTACTTACAAGATTTATCACATTTTTTACCTGAAAACTTTTCTACTCCACTAATTCCAAAACAACCAAGTACAACCCAAACGAATGAATCATAAACAAATTCATTTATTACTAAGTCTTTTCCAATCCACCCTGTAAGTAAATCAGCTATCATTATTATACACATTATTATAAAAGCAACAAAACCGATTATTGCTTTCTCATTCCAATTGTTATCGTCTTTAAATATATTCATTATAATACTTTTTTAATTTGACCATTTTCTATATATATACTTTCAGGTTTTCTAATGTGCTGACCATTAAGATTGTACATTAAACCTGTATTCTTTGATTTATCTAACACTTCATCAATACCTGTATTACAAGGCAATCCCGTTACACAATCAATATATTCTTGTGTAAATATTTCAATGTATTCTGTTTCTATTATAGTGTCATAAATAATAACATCTACGTATTCAATAACTGTCTCATAAATGTATTCTATTTCAAATATCGTGTCGCAATCAATTATTGGTGGCGCACAATCTAATATAGATGTAGGCTCTGTGTCTTGCTCGTCACTTCCGTCTGCACAATCTTCCCAACCATCATTAAGATAGAACAACTCATCTTGCCCATTAGGAACACAACCATTAGGTGCATATTGAGTCCAATTAGAAGGATCATCACCACAATAAAAACCATTCTGAGCAACACAGTCTAAGCATAGTTGTTGAAAGTCATAACCTTGCCCAAAAGAAAATGATGTTATAAATAGTAATGTAATTAGTCTGTTCATTGTTAAAATATTAAATAGTTAAATCCAAACTTGCACTCATATATTGGCTTTTCCCAATAGTTTAAATATGTGCCTTCTACAAATAAACCTAGATGCTTAGTAACTCTTAATCCTGCTACAATCCCCGCATCAAGGTCTAATCCCGCTCCATCATACTCAAAACTATAATCACTCAATCCATAGTGTAAAGGCATCACATTTACCCAAGTATGTAGCCAAGCGTTGTTGTGATATTTATAATATGCCAATCCAATAGCCATAGAAAGCTCATATACGCTACCTAACGCATCTAATTGCTCTTGGTTATAGTTTGCTATAGCTTGACCAAAATAATGCTTGTAGAACTCATCATTTGATGTTGCTATTAATTCACCGTTATTAAACCAATGCCAATCACCTTGAACATATTGTGTTGAATATCCAAAATCTTCTGCTAAATCGTTAAATGTACTTTCACCACTTACCCAAAAGTCCTGAATAGGAAGGATATGATAAACAGGATGCTGACGCACCATACCGCCCATTGTAAAATCAAAGTTGCCTTTTTGTAATCTATACCTTGTGTCAAACGATATAAATTCCATATTACGTCTTTCATCATTTTTAAGTTGTATTTTAGTTACACATTTATTTCCTAAATATCTTAGCCAAAAATCTTGGTTAGTAAACTTGTCACCACGAGTACGGATAAATGAATAATTAAATAAGTACTCCCAACCAATGCTATTGCCAATAGTAACATTATCACTAACAGCTTTCTCAGTACCATAGTACCAAGTTTTAGCTTTATATTCATAATCAAATCTTGCTATTTTTCGCATACCTATTGTAAGGTTATAATCATACGGATTAACTTTTGTGACATCTTCATAACCTTTAGATACAGCTATATAGTTTTGATTCTCGACCATACTTGTATTCATACTCATAGAAGTGTAAAATGTAGCATACTTGAAAAAGTTACCTTGACTAAATCCTAAAAATGGTAGTAATATTAATAGATATTTTATCATAATACTTTTGTATAAGCATAAGTAACATAAGCGTCCATAGTCCAACCACCATTAAATGCACCATTTGACCAAATAATAAAAGGTGCATTTATAATAGAGCTATTTCTAACTCTACCGCCCGTATCATTACCGCCAAATACATAAGAAGGACTATCTGTAACATTACCCATAAACCTAGAACTTACTGCCCAAACATAACTGTCGTTAGCATCATCAAAACCTATATATAGATTTTTAG
>Ga0181413_1000581_pt1 | contig 11272 bp, 16 predicted proteins | sample 36SPOviralmetaG_FD_130111 | JGI IMG/M metagenome (GOLD analysis project Ga0181413, IMG submission 130111) | Marine viral communities from the oligotrophic San Pedro Time Series (SPOT) site, San Pedro Channel, CA, USA - 36 SPOT_SRF_2012-09-28 | ecosystem: Environmental > Aquatic > Marine > Strait... | reverse complement strand
TTAGACTTATTTAGACTTAATTAACTAACTATATTAGTATGTATTATTTATACATATTTACATTTATAACTTTTCATATTATTCAAAATATAATAAAAAAAATTTCCATTATTTCTCAATTTTAAACATTCTCAAAATGTAGATATGTTAATAAATTACATTTTTACATACAACTTAAAGATTAAATATCTAAGTACTATATTATAATGGATTTCATCACTGATTTATACGAATACGACAACATTAGTTTCCCTCTTGATATGACGGAAGAAGAAGAAGATAAGGAGCGAAACAAACAAAAAAGATTATGGAATGACCTTTTAAATGCATTGAAATATCCACCTTACGTTTGTGAGTGTGATTATGATACTAAAGATTTTAAAGATCATATTAGTCATTTAATTAAATGCGAAGACTTAAAAATCACTACTGAAGGTGTCTTTAGTTTAATGGAAGAACACAAATTATTAGAATATATAAGAGTAAAAGGTGTAACGTGTAAATATTGTTTAAAAACATTTAACGATAAACGTTCGGGCGGTAGGATATCTTTACACCAACACCAACGAAGAGGAAAGCCTTTTAGTTGCGTTAATAAAGCATTAAACGAACTCGTTGATAAATTAGATATGGACGAAAAAATATCATTATTACACAAATTACGAAATAAATAAAAACCATTTAGAGAATAAAACTAATGTAATTATATATTAAAAAATGGAACAATTGATTAGCATTCACGAAAACTCTATGACGCTATTAAATGATAAAATTGATTACTTAAAGGAAAAATTAGATAATGATTTGCTTGATTGCGAATATGAAATATCTAAAATAAAACAAAAGAAAAAACGATTAACAAAATGTTGCAAAGAAGATATAGCAAAAATAGAAAAAGATATTTCTATGAATGTTGAGATCTTTGAAGCGATGGAAAAGACATTTGAAACTAGTAGATTACCAGATGAAGAAGACCTTAACGATGTGATAAAGATTATTTAAAAACCCGGGCGATGCCTTTTTTTTTTATTTCTAAATGTTGAATATCCAGCCACGACTGGTACTGGTATTTTAGTTGGTGGTGGCTCCGCTTTTGCCTCCTTAATTTCCATTTTAATCTCTTTAACTTCTTCCTTTAATTCTGTTTTCTTCGCTTTGCTAATAGACTGATCTTTTAACAATAATTTAATCTCGTCTAGTTGTGCTTTTAATGACGCAAAATCTTCACTATTATCTTTTACAACTGGCTTAGGTTTGGCTTTGGCTCGTGGCTTACGTTTAAGTTTAAGTATAACCGGCTCGGGCTCTTTCTTGACCACAACTTTTTTGGTAGATTTTGCTGATGCATTTTTGCGTTCTTTCGCCTCTTTTCTGCCTTTAGCCAATCTTTCAATCAAAGCCTTTTTAGCCTCTTTCGTCATAGGTTTCCTTTTTTTTGCTACTGGTTCTTCTTTAATAAATAATTCTTTAGTATCACTATCACTCATTTATACTAAATACATACGAAAATAATTTTAAATAAAATAGTTTTAATTTTTAATATACGAAGTTTGTTCGCTAGTAGAATGAAGCATTTGCTCTGCTATGACCTTTTTATCTGCTTCAGTCTTAGCATATCTTTCACTTAGATATGCGTGTCTTAGCATAGAAGCGCTAATATTTTTACCAGTTGAACTAAAGACATTATTAAGAGCCTTTGTAAGTCCATTTGAAGTCAAAAAATCACCTTTAGAGTTAAGAAGCAAATAACCGCTAGTATTGAACTTAAGCCATTTATTAAGTAGTGAATTTAATTTTTTACCTACTAAGATTTCTTTATCTTTATATGTACCACTAGTTTTATAATCGTGAAATACAAAATGTTTTGTGTTTCTATTCTTGATTACTAAATAATTATTTCTTGGCTTATCAATCTTTTTATAATCCTTTTCATTAGTGACTAACATAGGCGCATAGCCGAGCCTTAAAGGTGGGTTAGTTTCCGGCTCCATCAAATATAGGGAGGATATTACATATTGTTGTAATAGCGCATTTTCCTTTTTAGTAAGAGTTTCTTTTTGAAAAATCTTATCATAATTTACCTTCTTTCTAAGCGTTTCCATAACCTTTATTAAATCTTTATATTCTACCCAATTTTCAGTCATTTTTTTTGATTTGGTATTTGTTAATTTTTCTTTATTATAAAGATCACTTAGTTTATCCATATCGTCTCGATACTTTTTAATTAAACTTTCTGGTGCATCAGTCGCTAGAAGTACGACGATAATACTGGCGTAATAAGTTTTAATTGTATGTTGTGATTTATCTTTTAGGATGTTTTCTATGGCTGATTTATCTTTGAGAAAATCAACATCATTAAAATCATAATCTAACATTTTAGCAAGTTTCCGCATATTCCTAGCATATAAACTAAGACTAGTATCTCTAAGCCTTGGGCGTTTTTCTTTAATTATATCAATGAGTTTATTAAAGTAATCGGTCATTTTTTATACTAATATAAATAATATTTGAGAATAAAACTTAAATCATTTTAATAAAATAGATTAAATAAAAACAACTTAAGCATAAAACTAAAGTTCATATTTCTCTTCTAAGAACTCGCTTATAACCCCTCGTGCCTCTTCAAAAAAAGCGTTGTCTTCTACTTCAAGACCACGTCTTATCAAGCCATATAATAGAAATATTAATTTCGTAAGTTTAGAAATATCATTATTTTTAATAGCAATCCTTTCTTTAAAATCATTAGACATAATCATATATGCATTTTCATTCGTTTCAGTATCGCTCATATAAATCTACTATTACAAAAATTTATTAATTATTATATGAATTAAATGGGGATGCGGTTACAGACACAGAGGTACCAGCATTTTCAATTCTATAATATCTAAAACCTCTTGTTACAGAACCGCCGATATATGTAGTTAGACCTACTGTTTGAGGCATAAACATTTCAATAGAATAAAAATTTGTATTATCGTTTGATGCTTGAACGATAAACCCAGTATGTGTATTAGTCATACCTTCAATATGGAAATCAAACGTCGTTTTATCGGATACATCAATGGAACTTGAAACTCCACCAGAGGTAAAAGGTGCTGGAAATGTTATAGTGCCTCTTTGGATTAAATAAATAGTATTTGTTGTTAATCTACCGCTACTATCTACTGCGACTTGCCTTTGAGTAGAACCATCTAAGCCAAAGATTTCAGTTTTAATAGCACTAGTAATATTTGGTTCTATATCGTTTAATGTGACTTTAAGGTGACCATTACTATCTACATTGATAGGATCTAAATTTCCAGATTGATCTTTACCATAAAATAAAACTTGCTGTAAGCCACTTCCGCCACCGGTTATAGTTCCTTCTCCTTGTGTAATCTTTTCATCTGCAACTTCTAATGATCTATTATTATTAACTTGAATGGCTTTAAAATCTAAACCGGACGAGTCGTATCCGCCTATTTGAACTGCTGGTAATGATGTTGAACCATCTATAGGCGCAACTGCCGATTGTGCAACATTCAACACACCGCTATTATCACAAGATAAAGTTTTAAATAAATTGTCGGCTCCTTTACCACAAACTTGAATTGCAGATAAAGCACTTGAAGTCGATATGGGTCCGCTGGCTGCAAGTTCCAAAACATCAACTAAAAGTCTATCTCCACTTGTTTCTAAAGGCTGTAATGTATTATCTGTCTTCTTACCATATAATAAAACTTGTTGCATAGTTGCTCCAGCAGAGGTAGGCTGATTTCCAACACTTATTTTACTATCATTAACATTCAAAGATCCATTTGTTTCGGTCTTTAAAAAAATTGCTGTATTTGGGTCAGCAATATCGGTAAGGGCTTTCATAATACTATTACCATCTCCACCACCTCCGGCGTCTGTTGTGTTTAAAGCCCCAGCAGTGCTGGAAACAATTTCAAATTTTCCACTTGTAGCGTTTTCAGCAAGTAATCGGTTCATACTTTTTAAAAAAGTAAAACAAAATAAATTTGATAAAATTATAATTATACTAAATCACTTAGACCATTAATATTTATCTCAGCAGTTAATCTTACAATGCGAGAAGCGTTAGTATCGGCATTTACCCATTTAATACGAATATATCGGTTTTTAACTGGGAACTCGTCATTGATTATAGGTGTATTATCACTATCAACAAAAATATTAACTGGTATATTTTTATCAAACCAATTGGTGCCGTCTAAACTTGACTGAATAATACAAGTTTGATTTGCTTTACCGGCTGTACCACTATTAGCAACTAGATTACCCATTAACGTTAAACGAAAATCACCATTAGATTTCATATCAATAACGTTACTTACTTCACTTGAACTTATATTAACTTCTAAATCATTAAATAGTAATTGATTAGTATAATTATTTACATTTCCTAAACGTATTCTATCTAATACTTCAACTTGATAAAAATTTGAATTTGGTGTAAGTTGGTTCTGTCCTAAACGAGTTCTATTTTTTAAATTTAATTCGCTCATAATGTTTATAAATACTACAAATATAATATGTTATAACTTTTATAAATGTATAAATCCAGCAACAAAGGAACGCATAGGATGCCGGATGGCTCAATTATGAGCGGTAAAACCCATAGTGAAAGTTCAAAACCAGTAAAGTCAATTACTTTTATGGAACTATTACCATCAACAAAAAAAACAAAAAAACTAATGGCTATCTTTTATGATGCTAATGGAAAAAAGATGAAGACGACGCACTTTGGATCAGCTGGTATGAAAGATTTTACTAAACATTCTAAAGATGTTAGAGATGAAAGAAAAAAGGCATATATTAATAGACACGAAAAGCGTGAGAACTGGAATGATCCGACTTCGGCTGGTGCATTAAGTCGTTATATACTTTGGAATAAACCTACACTTGAAGCAAGTTATAAAGATTTTAAAAAGAGATTTGGTCTAAAGAAACTATATAAAAAAAAGGTCTAAACCGATTCGTTTTGTTCTTTAAATAACAATGTTAGAATGCTAATATTTTGTGTTTTTATTTGGTCTAAAGAAGCGTTTAAGATACGAGCATTTATGTTGCGCAAAAGTATAGGTTCTTTATTATTTAAATCTATAAAGGTAAGATTACTAGCCTCGTAGTTACATACACGATTATCTACATTTTGATTATAATTGGGAATTACCTTTAAAATAGAGAACTGCCCCCCTTCGCCGAGTTTTGCACCATTACCAGCACCAGTCTTAAAACTACCGCCATCGTAACTCTCTAATATTTGACTTTGTAATTGAACTACATAACTTTCAAATGATTGTAATGAAAAATTACTTGCTCCTATAAATGTTGCTACTCTTGTATATGCTGGTCTTAAATATACAAATCTATTTCCAGTATTAGCACCAACATTTAAACCTAAAAAGTTTGCTAAGTCTTGAGCACCAGATAAATCTAATCTAAAATCACTTGACCTTATACCTGGTGGTTGTGGAATGTTAAGCGAGTTTCTATGAATTTCTGTTATAGTTGTTTGACCTAATGATACGCTTGGATTTACATTAAAATTTTGTCTTGGTGTAGATTGTATATTATAAAGTTCAGTTGTGTTACTAAGCCCTCTAATAATAGCAATTGGGTAAAGTTTTGCACCATCATAAGGAACTGAAAAGGCTAAGATTGCGGTTTGTGTTCCAGTACCATCGGTTTGAAAAATGCTGGCTTCAACTTTACCAGCGTTTATAGATAATTGTAATGTATCATTTGAAGTCGTAGCAAATCCGTTAGCATCTTGAGTCGGCAAATTAGGTCTAATTATAGTACCAGTTCCATCTACTAAATCTCGTGTAACACCATCACCTTCTCGTATTTGATATTTGAATAGTGATAAATCAGCTGGATCTGGAAGACAATTTATAGCAAATTTATCTTCTTCAGCCGTTAGATCTTTACCAACTATGGTATCTGGATCAGTATCAGTTAAAACCATTCTAAATCCATTATTTGCATTTCCATTTTGAACTAATTTATTCAAAGTAACACGAAAGACCGCTGAACCACGAGAAAAACCAAGAATACCGACTGCTCTACAACTATCATCACCAACCGCATTCGCACCGCCATTTGCATATACTTTTTGGGTTGTTGTACTTTCGTCGTCTTCTACAAAACCGCCTTCAAAGTCCATATTACCACTTCTTTGGTCTTCGGATACATCTTGGGCTAAAAGAAAAGGTGTAATTCTATATTGTAATGTAATTCTTCCAGCCAATTTATTTAATTGAAATTCGCCTCCAAATTCTTTACCAACTAAAGTTAAAGAAGCATTCATTGCTAAACTTACATCTTGAAATAGTCGCTCTGCGTCACTATCAGTTCCCACGTATGAAGATCCAATTAAATTAACTATTTTTTCCATATTAGGATTAGTAGCACCATCGCTTACATTAAACTTAATTACATTATTAGATGTATCAATATTTAATATTGGATAATCATTTGTAAATGATGCGTTAGATAAAGCAACTTGACTAAATGGTTTTAATAATAAATTAGCGTTGATTTGGTTTTGAAATGTCCCATCTTCTCTATCACTTGAAATTCTAAGTAGTTTCATTTTATAATCTATGTTGATATTTTATTTATGAATAATTAAGTTTTAGAAAACTGAATAGTTTGGAAGTTCTTATCTAAATATAAATCATTAAATTTATTGCTATAATTAACTATGATAAAATCATGTCGTTCTTCTAAATTCTCTCGAACAAGTTTATAAAAGGTTTTACGATTCGGTAAAAAATTGTGGTCACGTTCAACCATTTCTAATTCACTTGTCGGCATATTAAACATAACTAAACCTGTTAGATTTACCCTTACAGCTGGTAAAATTTGATTGTATCGCTGTGCTACAAATATAGTACTGATTTGATTTTTACGACCATTCAAAAAAAGTCTTCCTATTGCGTTGTTTCGTTTATCTCTAATAGAATTAGAATATGATAAATCATCAAATATAAATAAACTATGTTCTTGCTTACCTTTCGTTTGTGCTATACGTTCTTCTATCTCTTCATATATCAAATTAACTATATCATCATCGTAGTCCGAGAATGTGTTACTTTCTGGAATGTCTAAAGCCTTTATAATGCCTTTCATTTTATTATCTGTTTTTAGTGATCCGCTAAATATATAAATATTTTCTGGTTCAAATAAATCTCGGTAAAAGGTTTTTTCGGGGTCTAATATTAATGTTGCTAGTAGGTTTGTTTTACCGCTTCCAGAATTTCCCACTATACCAATTCTAAAAGGAACATCAAATATAGTAGATTTCTTGATTACTGATTTATCGCTTTTATCTTTCATTTGCAGTATTCTATATTGTTTCTTCTCGTATTTCTTTTGACTAGACATAATAATATATATCAATCAAAAAATTATCATTAAAATAAGAATTTGTAGAAACCATTTAGTAATTAAAAATAATCTTCAAAATTTATAAAATTTGAAAAGTTTAAAATGTAAAGTAGTAGAAATAATACATACTAAGCAGATGGCTGATTAGAACGTGTAATCTCCAAAAAGACACTGGATTTATTCTCTATATCATTAGACAATTCACCATTTGGTGCTAATATTCTTACGCTAAATGTTCCTATCATATGGGGTTCTCCTTTGTATTGAACTGGGGTCGAGCCTTCGCCGTAAGCACTTGTATATGATCCAATTGTATTATAACGGCTTATGATGGCTGATATGGTATTACTATTTAAATTTGTTCCTATTGTTTTTGTTGTTGGAATTCCTTTAACTTCTATCATAAAATATCCATCACCATCGCTAGATTGGGCTACCGAGTTGGGCGCAATTATCTCAAAATTTGCATTTGCCGTTCCACCATCACTACCATTAAGAGCATTGAGACCAGTAAAAACATATGGGGATGCCTTAAGTATAGCATTATTTAGACCACTTAAGGAAGTTGTTGTAAATCTACCTAGATCAGTTGGGATAGATTGGGTCATATAATGGGTACCTGCGATGGTCGTAGAAGCAGAACCAAAATTAACAAATATTTTTTCATCCTCGGTATAAACAAAGCCAAGACTTTCCCAAAACGATTGTGGTTGCATTCCAGTGAATACAATACCACCATTACGCCCTATCATTTGTGAGCCTTGACCACCACCGGGTCCTTGGTTTTCAGCACCCTTTTCAACATATTTACAAATTGCGGTGCCGGTAGTTGATAAAAGATTTTGATGAATTGCACTTAGCTTAACTTTATTTAATTGAGGATCAGCAATAAATGCGACTTGGTCTGTTCCAAAAAAAGGGTCAGTAGTAGCACCTATAGCATCGCTATAATCCATAATACTTTTACCATCTGCTCGAAGAAAATATTGAGGATCAAGATTACTAAGATTATTTGATGCTCTAAGTTGTCTAACTGTTTGTAGAAATTGATTATTTGTTGGGAAACTATCAAAGTTTTGATTACCATTTAAAGTAAGTGACGTAAAGCCATCAGTCAGTTTTTCGCACAATTGTGCTAATGGATATTTGCCTTTTGGTATAGTTAGCGTTTCAGTAAAGGTTTTGATAGCAACAAAAAAATCTACTTCTGCTTGAACTGTCGTAAAACTTTCTAAGAAAAAATTACTACTACCATCTTCGTCTTGCGTCAATATATTAAATGGACTTGCATTTATAGGACTACTATCAAATAACGGCGTTGGTGCGACGTATTTAATTGATCCAGTTGGGTCAATGGCTCCGCCTTCACGTTGCCCAGCAGTTCCCATACCACCCTGAACGTAATCTATATTTGGTGTAAATGTAAATGTCGCTTCAGTTCCAGTTGCGGATTGATTTATGGTAATTTGTCTATTTTCTACAATTCCAGTTTTCCAATTTTGATATTGAAAAGTTAATTGAGCTCCATTTCCAAAAGTTTGTCCTCCAGTCTTTTTAAATCTCCAAGTTTGTGCTGAACGAAAGTCGGTACCCGAATATGCTCCGTTCCAAGTTAAGCGCTGACCTGCGACTGGTGGTAGTGGTGGCGCGGTGTTTCCTTCAATAACTACACGTGTATCTATATTATCGGTTGGTAAAATGTCTTCTGTATTCAAAAGCCGAAATGGATTTGCTAATGGATTTGTGAGATCAGCCATAGTTGCATTTACAAATAAAGGAAATTCCTTAGGATTGGTTTTTGAATTGACGATTAGAACATCACTGGCGCCAGATTGATGTGGAACGTGAATATTTAACGTAATTAATTTATCAGCATTATTAGCACCTCTATACTCAAAGTTTAAAATTAATGGTTTTTGGTCGGCTGGTCTGCCCCAAGCACCGCTAAAGTCTTTTTTTCTAAATAGTTTGAATTCCGGCACACAAATTACATTAGCCATTACTGGAACAAAGGCAGTTTCACACGCAAAATAAGGGTCAGTATCAAACTGAAGATCATTAGTGATGGGTGTTGGTCTTCGTGTAACGTCTGGTGGAGTTAAGCTACCGAGAGCACCCCAGTTTTGAAAGTAGGCTGCGAATTCAACCGATACTACAGTATCTTCATCAACGACTACCGCACTATCATCTGCCTCGACACTATCTACAAAAACATTTCTTATTTGTACCACATCATTGGGATAAATTGGTATGGGTTCTTTGAGATTGACTTGAAAATCGCCATTATCATTGTTTAGCGTGGCTTCCTCTTCGCGAAGTTCTATTGTAATTGTTTCGCTCATTTATTATCTATTAGATATTAATTTTAATTAATATTTCTTCTTAACTTTTTTAACTTTAGTTTTAGGCTTTATAACAAATAATTTTTCTACTTTAACTTTTCTTGGTTTAGGAGGGTTTAGTATCCTTTTTATCTGTGAAGTATCCATTTAAATTCATAATATAAATAAATTGGTAGAGTTTTGTAATAAATAATGTAATCCTACTTGGTCTTGCTTCGTAGCGAATATTCTTTTTTTTCTATTTCTTGTTTTAGAGCTATTTTTAACTTATTTTCTTGTTGTTTATTTGTGCGAACTAGCACCTCTTCTAACACTTGACTAACACGTTTTTCATAGATATTTATAAGATCTTGGATACGTTTGCACGATGTGCAAAAATAGCCTAGTGTTTTCTCACGGTATTCATTTCTACATAAATAGCAATACATTTCTATACTATTTAGATTATTTTATTCTTAATGTTTTTTCATTAATTATTAATTGTATTGATTTATTTGGACTATGGAAACAATTAGACTTTAAATCTAGTACTCTATCTGTGAAATCACCATAAGAATTATAAATATGATAGCCATTTTTTAAACCAGAGTAATAGTAGCCATTTGGCGTTAAAGGATTAGCGATTATTTTGTTTCTAAGTTTAAAACAATAATTACATTTGTAATAAATATATTTGTGATCTATTTTAGTTGCGGTATAAGTTTCCATATAAAACATAGTTATAGATTAAATATAAATGAAATTATCAATACTAAATGATTACGAAATAATGATTAATCATTTTATTAAACTGAATTGGGAAAAGTTTGGTTATATTAACTTTAGAACATTTGCTAATTCTATAAAAGTAACATTAAATCAACAAAACGAATATATTATTAGAAAGATTTTTAATAATTTAATGCAACTAAACTATATAGAAAAGATTAATCAAGATCATAAATATTTATATAAATTTAATAATCCAGAAAACGATAGATTTGGAAAACAAATTATAATAACATTTGACTAAATATTGCTAGTTTGCATTAATGATTTTTTTTGTTTAGAAAGTTCTGTAATTTGCTCGTTAATAGATTTTAATTGTTCTTCAATAGTCGTCATTCCCATACAACTAAAGCATTTTCTTAATAGACATTTTATAGTTTTGCGTAGCTTCTTTTCTAGTTTTAATTTTTTAATGACTAAAGTTGATAATAACACTAGTTCTTCGGCTAGTGGTTCCATTTATAAAGTTAAAATAAAATAAAGTATGTTAAAAAAATTAAAGGCTATATTCTTCCTTAATTTCTAAGTAGAATGATTTTTGAATATCCGATTCATCAGTTAGACCAACAGATTTATTATATCTGTTAAACATTGCTTTAATAACCACCCAACAATTGGATTGTGGGCTATATGTTTGATAATTAATAGTTTCAAAAATAGGAACATTACTAAAAAACACTATAAGTGCTTTAGTAAAAGTCATATAGTGAAAACAACATTCAGTACCAAAGTCTATACTAATAGGCATTTTTGTTAAGAGA
>Ga0181413_1000579_pt1 | contig 11281 bp, 4 predicted proteins | sample 36SPOviralmetaG_FD_130111 | JGI IMG/M metagenome (GOLD analysis project Ga0181413, IMG submission 130111) | Marine viral communities from the oligotrophic San Pedro Time Series (SPOT) site, San Pedro Channel, CA, USA - 36 SPOT_SRF_2012-09-28 | ecosystem: Environmental > Aquatic > Marine > Strait... | reverse complement strand
GCTTTGCTTACGAAGGCGCTATTGAAGAAGAAGTTGAAGCTAACATGAAGAAGTTTTTAAACACGAACAACTTCGAGTCTTTATTGTTTGACGACATAGGCACGTTTAACTGGGCTAAAGAAAACATGGTGCAAGAGTTTGGTGAAAACTCAGGTGTCAAAAGAAATGCAAATGGAGAAATAGAAATAGTTGATGAAGCAAAATACCTTGATAACCTAGAAACATTAAAAGATAGAGTTGCATCTAGTCCAGAAAAATACAAAGATGATTTTAGAGGCGACTATTTAGCGACTGCTAAAGCTAAATATAATGAAGCTAAATTAGACTACAATGCTAAGCAGTCTACAGGTAGCACTGGCAAGTATAACGATAGATTAAACGATTTCCAAAGATTTGTAACCTCATATAATACTGCCGCTAGAAACAAAAGCGAGGTAATAAACATGCCTGATGGTGGATATGCTAAATATCAGGGCGACGGTAAATATAGACTTTTAACTAAAAATAACACACCAATAGAAGGTCCCGACGGATTAGTAAGCGATCAAGATTTAATTAACATTGCCGGCATGCCAACTAACTTTATTCAGCAACTTGATAGAAGGTATATGGGGCCGATGGCTGGTGGTGAATTTGATAGAAGAACTGAAGAAGAAAAAGCTAGTAGTCAAGCGCAAGATTTAATTAACAAATATACAATAAAATAAAAGGCTAATGGAAGAATTAGAAACAATTGTTCAGCGCATGATTGACGCTGGAGAGTCAGAGGATAATATTAAGTTAGTTATTGAAGAGTACACGAAAGACGTGGAAAAGACAAACGGCTCTCAGACAGAGGATGCAACTGCGGAGCCAGTAGATACGGCATCCAAATCGGAAGATACTTCCTGGGGATCACAACTGTATAATAATTTTCAAGCGTATGTAAATCCGTTTGTGCCTGAAGAAGAAAAAGTTTTATACAAAGCTGGTGTTGACCCTGAAAAAGTTAGAACAGAAAGCGTTGCGTATAAAAATCAAATACAAGACTTTAACAAAGAACTCGACAAAGCTTTTGGACTTAATGGAGAGCTGTTTGGCGAAGTAATAGAAAATCCAAATAACTTAAGCTTAGAAGATAGAAAGCAAAAAGCAGGAGAGTTTGGAACCCCTGAAGAATATTTATTAGATCTTGTAAAACAACAAGTCGGTGGCATGGGTTGGTTTAATGAAAAAACTGAGCTAGGTGAAGCTAAATACGGTTTGTTAAATCAAGACGACATTGAAGCCGTTGTAAAAGATAAATTTAATATAGAGTTAGGACAGTACTTAGAAAATAAAGCCGATAACTTCGCTATAAACAAAGCTCAAGAAATTGGTGATGGTAAAATTAGAGACTGGCAAGAAGAAAATAGATCTACACTTGTCAACGCTTATCAAGGAATAAATAAAGAAATAGCTGGCCTTGTTGAAAAATTAAACTATGGAAATCTAGAAGGCGAAGAAAGAACAACTGTTTATCAAGATTTATTACAAAAAAAGCAAGAGAAAGGCGAAGGTACATCAATGCTTTTTGATCTTAACACTAGAAAACTTGTTATAGCTAGAGATAAAGAAGATGCTAAAAAAAGAATAGATGAAAACGAAAACTTAATAGACTTAGGTATAGAGGAGGAGCAAGCTAGAATAAATGAAAAATTAGGACTTGTCGATGCTGATGATCAATTAGATTACGTTAGAAATGAATTTGAAACATCAGCGCTGACTTACGCTGGTCACCAAAAATATTTAAACCAAGGAGTAGAAGTTAAAGTAGCTGTGCCTGGATCAAACGAAGAAGGTTTTCAAGGCGATGAAACAGAGTTTAGAACTGTGCCTTTGCGACAAATTTTACAAGAAGAACTTGGCGCTAATTGGGTTACAAAGTCGCTTAAAGGATTAAAGTTAGAAGACAGAGTTGACGTTAAGGCCCTTGAAGGTTTAACCACGCCAGAAGGTAAAGTATTAAAAAGTAGAGATGATATAGAAGACTTTATACAGATACTAGCTAATAACGAGCTTGACTATACAAGAGAGTATAATGCAACAAAAAACATGTATCTACTAAACGAAGGCTTAGTGGACTTAGAAAAGCCAGAGTATGTTCCTACTACTATAATACCTAAAAATATGGCCGCTTTAAAGCAGGCTGGTAAATCATTAATGAAACCTTGGTCTGGCGAGTATTATGCTGACAAAATAATAGGTTCTACTGGTAGAGATGAAATAATAGCTACTGGAGAGGTTTATGACAACTTAGGTATAAAAAAGACAGAAAAAGAACAAGAGCAGTTAGAGGTTAGCCTGAACGAAATGGTTAACGATGGGCTGCTTCAAAGTAACAAAATGCTTGTTGAGTTTGCTGGTATCAATAAAGGTTTAGCCGCGGTTGGTGCAACAGCTAGATTTGCTAGATTAATGCAGGCTTTAGAAAAAGGTAAATATGTTAAAGACGGCACTAGATATAGTAATGCTGCTATAAAAGCAAGAGCTAGGGCTAGAAACATGGAGGTTAGTGATTATGCTAAAATGGTAGGTATAAGAGAGACTGCTAGCATAGGTAATAGAGGCTTGCAAATAATGGCAAACGGTCTTACGGAAGGTGTTAAGTTTGAAGCTTTTACTCAGTTTGATATTACAAACATGCAATTAAAACCAGAAGCTGGTGAGCAATTTGGATTTGCTACTGGGTTTGGATTTGGAGCTGCAGGTAGAGTTTTAGCACCATTATCACCGCTTCTTCAAAGAAAAGGTTATTTAAAAGATATAGATGGCAATTTATTAAAATACGCGCCAACAGCTAGACAGGCTAGAATAGGTCTAAATAGTAGAAAATTATTTGAAACTTTTGTTACAGCACCTGCTAGTTTTGTCGCTGGCTCTGAAGGTGGTGAGCTAGTTAATATGCTTGTTGAAGACGCTATGGGCGACGCTAGTTTTAGCAACTATTTAGACGAGCATTATGGTCACCTTGACGAGGTTGGTAAAAGACTTGTATCAAATTACTTTATAGGTTTAGGCTTTGGCGTTGGTCATTTTAAAGGCTTTGCAGATTACAAATCAAAAGCTTCGTTAGAAAGAGTTGCTAACAAAGAGCTTAATATACTTAGAAATGAATTTGGCGGACTAGCAGAATTGACACCCGCTGAAAAAAATAATTTATTTAGCAAAGAGTCTATAAAAAAGCTTCATAAAAATTTATCTGACGAAAACTTATCAAGATTTTATAAACATTATGAAATCTATGAAATGGCTTACAGTAGAAGAAAAGCTGCTATTAGAGCTGAAGGCTACATGGATCCGTCTAGAGCTGAAGAGTTAGTTAGACAAGATCACAAAAAGCTTGTAGCAGAAGAAAAAGCTGCTGGTAGAACTATAAGATTTGAAGTTGTTAACAACAATAGACTTAAGCCTTTTCAGAAAAAAATGACTGATAAAGCGCAGATAATAGATTCACCAGATGGCAAAGGTAAAACTATTAGGTATAATGCTGATTTTTATACGCCAGATGTTTTAGCTCATGAAGTACATCACTATTACACTGAAGATTTATTAGGTAGAGATGTTGTGTTTAAAGCTGATTTTATGAACAACTTAAATAGCATCGCTAGTAAAATTGAGCTTGGAAGATTAGTAACTGAAGTTGAAGCAAAAGAGTTAGGTAGTGAAGCCCGAGCTGGTCAGCGAATGAACTTGTCAGAAGCTATTAAACTAGAGAAGTTTGATATTACTAATCCTAGAAAAAATACTAAAATATCTCAGTGGGAGTTGTTTGCACATATAGCAGAACAAATTGGAAATAAAAATAATTATTTAAACGTAAAAAATTCAAACGGTTTTTCTGATTTAAAAAGTTTATTATCTAGTTTAGCTAAGCCAACAGGTAAAAAACTAAACTTATCAAAAGAAGCAGATGTTGTAAGATGGTTTTCTGAATATGCTAGTAATGTTAAAAAAGGTAAAAGTGTAGTTGATTTATTTGCTGAATTAAATTCTGTTGTAGATAAAGACGCTATTAAAATAAATAGAGAATTAGATATTGTCGAGCAACCAGGCTCTACTAGACTTTCATCAAGAGATTTACTTAAAGAAAAGACAGAGTTAATAGAACAAAACAAAGAGTTAGCTAGAACAAAGCCAGAAGGCTATGTACAGCTTGCGAAAGAAAATGCTGAAAAAGTAAAGGCTATAAACGAAAACATACGTATATCTAAAGACAACAAAAAAAACATAAGAACTTTTAAAGAGCGTGAGCCTGGTGATCCAGCTAGAACAAGAGCTGAAAACGAACTATTAAAAGACAATGCTCCAATAATAGAAACATGGTTTAGAAAAAACTTTAAAAAAGGCTTAGACGTTTCTGAGTCTGATTTTAGAGGTAGTATGTATGAGCAAGTAGCTAGAATAATGAAAAGCTATAACGACCTTAACGTGCCGTTTGGTTATTATTTAAAATCAAGACTAGCGCCGCAGTTAGGTAATATACTTACAAGAGCTCAAGCTGGTAGAACTACAGAAATAGCTATGAGTGAAGTTGGCCTTGACGCTGAAACGTTGCAAATAACAGATGCATCAACTTCTAGCGGTATAGTTGAAGGCGCAAAGGCATATAGATCAAAAGGTAGAAGATTAGTTAATGATTTAAACGTACCTGAAGATATTGTAAACAAAATTGAAAAAAGCTTAGAAACATTAAATTTAGATAAATTAACTTACAAAACGCTAAAAGACTTAGCTCCAGAATTTGCTAATGGCTTATTAGAAGTAACACCAAAGCCTGGCAACTTAAATAAAGGTAGTGTAGAAAACGCTCAAAAGTGGTTTAGCAAAGACTCTAATATAAAACTATTTTTAGATATATTGCCTGAAGGAACTGTACCTATGAAGGGTGCGCCAGAAGGTGTTAAAGGTACTTCTACAGGGGTTCAAAACGTTTTGTTAGATGCTTTTTATGTAAAAGGTGAAAGAACAAAAACTAAACAAGGCGTAGCTGTTCAAGTTAAAAGAAATGATATAACTAATAGACAGGTACAAGAGTTTTTTGGGATAAAACCTGACGGCACTTTTGTAGAACTTAAAAACGATAGAGGGCTATCTCAAAAGGTTAAATCTGCCGTAGATCAAATAGGTAAGGCTTTGACTAATCAAGTCGTTAGAAACACTCTAGAGTCTCGAGAGAACATGCAGATGATCTCTAATAGAATAGAAGCTGGAAAGTCAGAAGCTTTAGCATCTAAAATATTAGATAGCTTTATGGAGAGGTTTCCAGAAAATACTTTTGAGCAAGCTAGTGAAAAATTTTATAGAGCTTATTTAAATGATAGAAGTAAGTTAACTGTAGAAGAACAAGTATATTTTGACAATGTAGGTTTAACTGATGGCATAAAAACTAGAGAAGCTGCTTTATTATTTGGTTTTACTGAAGCGGCGGCTAAAGCTGGTAAAGCTGAACAAAAAGGTTTTGATAAAGATATAATAGACGCAGATATAAAACCTGTATTTACAGCTGATGGTAAAATAATAACACCTGCAGAAATAAAAGGTTTAGATTTAAGTGCAAATTTCAGTATAGACAAAGGTAATGTTTTAGTAAACGTTGGTAGAACAAATAGATTTGTTGATCACTCCGTAGAGTTTGCTAAACTTTTACCAAAAGAAATAGCGCAAAACCTTAGCTTTCTTGATCAAATATTATTTTTGCATCAAAGAACTACTTTTGAAGGAGAAGGTAGATATGCCAAGTTTGCACCTGCAATAGATGCGATAACAGGTAAAAAAGTACGACAAATTGAAGGTGAATTAGAAGGCTTTATAGTAGACTCTAGAGATGGTAGCCCTATAGTAGAACAACCTTTCACTAGAGGAAGAGAAAGAGCGCTTAAAGTTTTAGGTGAAAATACTCTAAGTGAAATATGGGAAGGCGTTGGATTTAAATTTAACAAAGCAGAATCACAAGTTACTGGACAAAGAAATTATATTAAAGCTAAAACAAACGCTGATCGTATTGCTGTAGTAGAAAAATATTTTGACTCACTTAGCGAAACTACAAAGGCAAAAGTATATGACGGTATAGCTTCAACAATGGAAGCGTATGTACACTCTGGTAAAACTAAAGCTGAGGTTTTAAATCGTATGGAGTGGGCTGCTAATGCTATGCGTAGTAATAGTAACTTAAGACTAGGGCTCAGACAAACTGCGCCTATACTAGCTATATACAAAGGTAAAGGTAAAATGACAGACGCTAAGTTTAAACTTGAGCATTTAAAAACTTCTAAAAAACAGTCATCTACTGCGTTTGAATTAATAGCTCAAAATAAATGGAGACAGTCTGGCCCAGAAACATTAAAAGATTTTGTTGGTGTATTAGCGCCTAAAAAACTATTAGATATTATAGATGCTAAAGGTGGTAAAGTAAACTCTCAAGCTTTATATCGCATGGCTTTGCTTGAGCCGAATACGTTAAAAGAGTTTGTTACAGTAGAGTCAAAAGGTAAAGAAAACTTACTAGATTATGTTCTTAGAACAGTTAAATCAGATCTTAATGCTAGAGCTATTAAGGAAGCTACGCTTCAAGAAATGATGTATAAATCAGAAGTTAAAAAAGTTCAAGATGTTATAGGTAAAGAATATCAACCTCAAGGAAAAGTTTTAAACTCTAAAAACTTAAACAACATAGACAAAGCTTTAATAGAGGGTAGAAAACGTAATAAAAACCCAAGAGGTATGTCGACGTTTGACTTTGACGAAACGTTAATTATAGGTGGTAAAAACTTTGTTACAGCTACAAAAGGTAAAGAGTCTATAAGAATTAGCTCAGAGCAGTTTCCATTAAAAGGTCCTGAGCTTGCTGATCAAGGATATAAGTTTGACTTTAAAGACTTTGTAAATGTAAAAGGTGGAAAAGAAGGACCACTTATGCAGAAGCTTAAAAACCAAATAGAAAAATACGGTACAGATAATGTATTTGTGCTTACCGCTCGTATGCAAGAGGCTGCTCCAGCGATACACGCTTGGTTGAAAACAAAAGGTGTAGAGTTAAAGCTAGAAAATATAACTGGTTTAGGTAATAGCACCGGTGAAGCCAAAGCGCTTTGGATGCTAGAAAAGTTTAGCGAAGGTTACAACGATATGTATTTTGTTGATGATGCCTTACCAAATGTTAAAGCTGTCAAGAGCGTTTTGAATCAATTAGACATTAAGTCTAACGTTCAGCAAGCTTTAGCCTCTGTTGATTTGAACAAAGGCGTTAATGACATAATGCAACACTCTTTAGACATAAAGTCTAATAAAGTGTTTTCAAAAGCTGAAGCTAAAGTTAGAGGTAAAGATATTAAGCGTCGTAGATTTTTTATGCCTGATACTGCTTCTGATCTTGAACTACTACTAGAACCTTTGTATGGTAAAGGTAAAAAAGGTAGTGAAAATAAAAGATGGTTTCAAGAAAATTTTATTAGAAAATGGGAGAGAGGTATAAATGATTTTAATAACGCTCGGCAAACTATTACCAATGACTATATGTCTTTGCGTAAGAAAAATAAAGATGTCGTGAAACAGCTTTCAGAATCTGTAGAAAGAACTAATTTTACTCACGATCAAGCTATAAGAATTTATATTTGGAATAAAAACGGGTATACAATACCTGATCTTACTCCAACGACTCAGCAAAAACTTGTGAAGTATGTTTTAGATAACCCTAAATATCAAGCTTACGCTGAAAGCTTAGCTAAGCTAACAAAAGTTGAAGGTGGACTAAAAGAGCCATCTGCTGAATGGTGGGCTGAAACTATAGCAACAGAAATAAAAGGTTTAGGTGAAGGTATTGGTCGTAAGAAATACATACAAGATTTTATAGAGTCTAAAAACGAGATATTTTCAGAGGCTAACTTAAACAAAATGGAGTCTAAGCTAGGTGGCAACTGGAGAGAAACTATTGAGGACATGTTTGATCGTATGGAAACTGGTAGAACTAGAAGCTTGAAGCTTAGTAAAACAGGTACAGCAATAATGAATTATTTGAATGGTTCGACTGGTGCTATCATGAACTTTAATACTAGATCAGCTACGCTTCAGCTAATATCTACAGTTAATTTTGTAAACTCTTCGTTTAATAATCCACTTAGAGCTGGGCAGGCTTTTGCTAATCAACCACAGTATTGGAAAGATTTTATGACGATTATGAACTCTGATATGTTAAAGCAAAGACGTCAAGGCTTAGAAATAAACGTATCAGAAGCTGAGCTTGCTTCTGCGGCTTCCCAAAGCAAAAGTCCTGCTAAAGCAGCTTTAGCTAAAATACTTAAAGCAGGTTATTTACCTACAAAAATAGCAGATAGCTTTGCTATTGCTGCGGGTGGAGCCACGTATTATAGAAACGCTATAAAAAAATATACTAAAGAAGGTTTATCTAAAGCTGAGGCTGAAAAAAGAGCTTTTATAGATTTTCAAGCTATAGCTGAAAGAACACAGCAATCGTCAAGAGCTGACTTATTGTCTAAACAACAAACATCGCTTGAGGGTAGATTTATATTGCCATTTGCCAATACGCCAATGCAGATGAATAGAATAATGATAAAAGATATATTAGACATTTCTAAGGGTAGATACAAAGGCTTTTACGGTGAAAACTCTTTAACAAGTAAAATGAGTAGAATAGGTTACTATGGCTTTGCTCAATCATTAATATTCGCTGGCTTACAGTCTGGTGCTTTTGCTTTAATGACAAATTCTGATGATGATGAAAAAATAGCTAAATCAAAGCTTAGTATGTTGAACACTGTTGCTGATTCATTTTTAAGAGGTATGGGTATACAAGGCGCCGTAGTTAATGGCGTTAGACTTTCTGTTCAAGAGTTTATAAAACAAGATGGCAAAAAATATGGAGCGGACTACAGCGAAGTTGCTGAAAAGCTACTTAACATATCACCAACAGTTGGTTCTAAGTTTAGTAAACTTGACGCTGCAGGTAACACATATGATTATAACAAAAAAGTTATACAAGAAGAAGGTTTAACTTTAAATGGTCCACTGCTAGAAGCTAGCACTCAAGTTATAGAAGCTACAACAAACGCGCCTTTAAATAGATATTACAAAAAAGGTAACAACATACAAAACGCTTTAGATGATAGCTACTACAACTGGCAAAGAGCTTTGTCAGGCATGGGTTGGAACGTGTGGGGCCTAGGCGAAGGTAAAGATGAAAGTAGAGTTAGAGTTAAAAATAAAGGTAAAGAAAACGAGTATACAAAGTACTTGACTAAAGAAGATCTTCGTAGAGAAAAAGTTAAAAAAGTAGCTAAAGAAAAAGAAAAAAAGGCTAAAAAAGCTAAACAACAACAGTGTACTAAGATTAAATCTGACGGTCGTAGATGTAAAATGATGGTTAACAAACCTAAAACAAGGTGTCATTATCATGATTAACGTGTAATAATTATTACTATGAAATATGTATTTTTAATATTAATCTTTCTAGCGTCGTGCGCTGCACCTAAGAAATGCTGTTCGCAAGTTAAAAAAGCGTTTAAGTTCTCTACTTTTTACGTAGCTGCAAACGGCGGTACTTCTTTATCAGATGAAGATATATATTCTGTAGACGGCAGTACGCTTGTGTATGACACTATATTTACTCCGTACGATTACTCATTAACCATGGGTATACGTAAAATTAAACGATTTAACTACGAAGGTTCAACTCCATTTAAAGATGGTACAGAGACATCGTTCTCAGACGCGGCTAACATAGGCTTATCTCCGTTTGAGTTTTTATTTGAAGTAGACTACAAAAGACAAGAAGGTATAGAGTACTTTGATCAACAACACTTTGTAAGATATGTTAACCTTAAATGGCTAGCTAAAATAGAATACATTAAAGATGGTTTTGCAGACATAGAGTATTTTGAATCAACACAAAGGCTTAGGTTAAACGGTAATAAAAAACTGTCGTTTAATCTAGGTGCGGTTCAAAGACTTGCAGAACCATACGGCTATGATCCACTTGAAGAGTGGGCTTTTGACAACAATAGAATACACTACACATGTCTAGCTATTGAAGAAGGATATAACGTAGACGTGTATGAGTCAGAATATAAAGATCCTAACGGAAATATCGTAGCTACTAGCTCCGAAGTGTGGAACGAAGTAGTAATGCCTGAAATGTTAAAAGATTACGTTGAAAAGAAAAGAAGCGAGCTTGATAACCAGTGGCAATACTCTTTAGTTGTTGGGTTTGATTTTTATCATTATAAAAAGAATTTTTGGTTACACACTTGGGGTAATCTTATGCCCTATCACTACGATGACGGTGGTCAATTTTCTTACCACAACTTTAACAATGGAGAGCAATGGTACGATTATTCTGGTGGTTTGATATTTGGCTATAAGCTAAATAAGAACCTAGGGTGTTTTGTAGAAGGTAAATATAATAAGTATTGGAACAAAGAATGGTACGACTTTAAGGCGGGCATAAATTACATAATTTTTTAAAATGGCAAAAGAATTAAACGAAGACACTAGCTTTAAATTAAGTATAAAAACATTAATAGGTATAGGCTTTGCTATAGCTACATTAGCCGGTATGTGGTTTACGTTACAGTCAGATATAGCGGAGGCAAAAGAACTACCCGCTAACGAGTGGAATCCTGAGTGGATAGAAAAACTACCACCAGACGAGGTTACGCGTATGGAGTTTCAAATGAAAGATGAAATGATACGTAATACTATTATGACTACTCAAGAAGATGTTACGGAAATAAAAGAAACTTTAGAAAAAATAGAAGATAAATTATACAATAGATAATGGAAAATTCTGAAATCACTTGGCATACTAGAATTACATATATGTTAATAATTGTTTTTATGTTATTAGCTGGAGTAAGTTTTAGTCAAATAAAAGTTGTTCAATTTAATGCTGGTTGGAATAGCGCGAATGATGTTAATTGGGTAATGAGTTTGAAAGATTGTAAAACTATAGGTTATACTGATATTGCTAGCGACACTAAGGCTCAATCAAAATACAAAATAGCGGTTGTACCTACTATTATAATATTTAAAGATGGTGAAGAAGTTGCAAGGTTTCAAGCTGATCTTAGCTTCAAGATGCTAGCTACAAAGGAAGAAGTACAGGAAGAAATAGACAATATAATAATGAGTGATTTTTGATTATGGCATATGACAATAGAGGTGTTGAACCGCTTAAAATAAAAGAATCAACCTACAATAAGCAAAACCGTAAGATGAGAAAAGAAAACCCTGGTATGGGCAAAAAACT